>MDTG01292850.1_pt1 | contig 65523 bp, 58 predicted proteins | sample 811421 | NCBI WGS metagenome assembly MDTG01 (sample SAMN05326645, study PRJNA326480) | marine metagenome | isolation source: seawater | place: Pacific Ocean: South East | collected 2011
AGGCACTCGACGAGGTCGGCGGCATCGAGATCGTCTCGCAGCAGGCGGCGGCCTACGACCCGACCAAGGCGCGGTCGATCACCGCCTCGGTGCTGCAGCAGCACCCCGACCTCTGCGGCAGCTTCGGCGTCTGGGACAGCATGGACACCGGCACCGGCGCCGCGATCAAGGAAGCGGGCAAGTCCGACCAGGTCTTCGTGGTGACCTCCGGGGCCGGCGCCTCGACCGCCTGCGAGAAGATCCGCGAAGGCATCTGGGACATGGAAATCGCCTGGGACGCACGGCTTCAGGGCACCGCGCTCAACGTCGTGATCTCGGACGCGTTGCAGTCGCCGATGGAGGCGGGCGCCGAGACCCGTCGGTTCTTCACGCCGAACCGCATCATCACCCGCGAAAACATGACCGAAGGTTCCTGCTGGGAACCCGAAGACATCCTCTGACCGATTGAAGTAGTGATGGCGAACAGTCTTACCAAACTCCGTTACCGGCATGTCCCCGATCACCTTTTCGGCGAGGTGCTGTCCAAGCCGTGGATCGACAACGCGGTGCCCTTCATCGCGCTTATCGCGACCCTCGGCACCTTCATGGCGCTCCAGCCCTCGATGTTCTCGGCCTATGGGCTCGTGGACCTGTCGCGGCAGCTGGCCGAGTTCGGGCTGCTCGTCGTCGCTCTGACGGTCGTGATGATCTCGGGCGGGATCGACCTCGCGATCGGGTCGATCTTCGCCCTGTGCATCCTCACGATCATGACCTGCCTCAACGTGCTGGGCTGGCCACTCGGCACGTCGGTGCTGGCCACCGCCGGCGTCGGGGCCTTTTGCGGCGCCATCAACGGGGTGCTCATCGGCTTCCTGCGGCTGCGCGCCTTCCTGACCACGCTGGTCACCCTCATCATCTTCCGCTCGATCTACGAGCTGATCTTTCCCCAGCTGGGCACCGCCATCGTCATGGGCATGTCCGATAGCGCGATCTGGGACGCGCTGAGCTTCAACACGTTCCTCGGCCTGCCCTACGCCATCTGGATCGCCGGCATCATCATGCTGGGCGTGCACGTGGTGCTGTCGCGCTCGCGCTTCGGCTGGCAGCTTTCCGCGGTGGGCGGCGGGCGCCGCTCGGCCTTCAACGCCGGCATCAAGGTGCGCACCGTGGTGTTCCTGGCCTACGTGTCCTCGGGCGTGCTGACCGGTCTCGCGGCGGTGCTCTACGGGGCCCGGATGAACTCCGTCGGTTCCGACACCGGCGTCGGGCTCGAACTCGGCGTCGTCACGGCGGCGATCATGGGCGGCGTGACGCTCGGCGGCGGGCGCGGCTCGGTGTCGAAGGCCCTGATGGGCGCCATCGTCGTGCTGATCGTCCAGAACGGTCTGCTGCTGCGCGGCGTGCAGGGCCCGACCGCGGCGATGATCCTCGGCCTGATCCTGCTGCTTGCGGCCTTCCTCGACGTGCGCTGGGTCAAGAACCGCCACAAGCTGCTGCAGAGCTCCTACATCTCGCCCACCTGGTTCGAGCTGGGCAAGCGCCCCCAGGTCGGACCCGGTTCGCCCTTCGAGATCAACGACAAGCTCAAGGACGTCGAGGTCATCGGGCTGGGCGAGATCGAGGGTCCGGAAGACGTGGTCCTCGATGCCGACGGCAACCTCTACGCGGGCAACCGCTTCGGCGACGTCATCAAGTTCCACGGGCCGGATCACAAGACCTGGGAGGTCTACGCCCATACCGGCGGGCATTTCCTCGGCTGCAACTTTGACCGGCACGGCAACCTCATCGGCTGCGTGGGCGGCATGGGGCTCTACATGGTCACGCCTGAGCGCGAGGTCGTGAAACTGACCGACGAGACGCCGCGCAACCCGCTGTCGATCATCGACGACAGCCATCTGCGCCTGCCCGACGACATGGACATCGCCCCCGACGGGAGGATCTTCTTCTCGGAGGCGACGGTGCGCTACGGCATGGACAGCTGGGCGCAGGATGCCATCGAGAGCCGCGGCAACGGGCGCCTGATCTGCTACGACCCGAAGACGAAGACCACGAAGACCGTTCTGCGCAACCGCATCTTTCCGAACGGCATCGTCTGTCTCAAGGACGGGGAGTCGCTGCTCTTCAACGAGACCTGGGCCTGCCGCATCTCGCGCTACTACTACGACGGCCCCAAGAAGGGCACGGTCGAGCCGGTCTGCGAGAACCTGCCGGGATACCCCGACAACATCAACCGCGCGAGCGACGGCAACTACTGGGTCGCGCTCTTCGGGATGCGCACGCCGCTTCTCGACATGGCGATGACCGAACCGGCGTGGCGCCGCCGCATGACACTCCGGGTGTCGCCCGCCAACTACCTCTACGCCAACATCAACGTCGGCTGCGTCATCAAGATCAACGAGAAGGGCGAGGTGCTGGACACGATCTGGGACGCCGAGGGGCGCAACCACTCATCGATCACCTCGATGCGCGAACACAAGGGGTATCTCTACCTCGGTGGCGTGCACAACAACCGCATCGGCAAGTATCGCATCCCGGGGGCCGACCCCGACTGGACCGCGATGAAGGACTACTGGGGGAACGCGTGATGCTCGGCTTCGTACGCAACAGGATGGACGCCTTCTTCGGGCGCAACCAGTACAGCACCTCCGTCCCGTCGATGGACGGACCCTGGCACCCGAACGAGCTGCTCGAGACAGCCGAGGTCCGGTTCCGGCTCGAGGACCTCGACAATCTCTGTGCCGCGCCGGACGGGCTCTACTGCTCGTCGGGCAGCACGGTCTACCGCGTATCGGACACGGGCCCCCTTCCCGCCCACGAGATGAGCGCCCCCGTCACCTGCCTCGCGGCGGCGGCGGATGGCACGCTCGCGGTCGGGCTCGAGGGCAAGGGCATCGAACTGGTCGGCGGCAGCCACCACGGCAAGACCTTCGGCGAGCTCGCCTGCCCGACCGACGCGGTCTTCACCGACGCGACGACGCTGGTGGTGACCGTCGGATCCGACAGCCGGCTGCCGTCGGACTGGAAGCACGATCTTGTCGGCAAGGGGCGCTCGGGCAGTGTCTGGCGCATCGACGTGGTCTCGGGCAAGAGCGCGTGCCTCGCCTCGGGACTCGCCTGGCCCGCCGGTGTCGCGGTCAAGGAAGACGGCACGCTGGTGGTCAGCGAGGCATGGAAGTGCCGGCTGGTCACGATCCCGGCGGAGGGCGGCACGCCAACAGAGGCCCTTGCAGACCTGTCGGCCTATCCCTGCCGCATCCGGCGGATGGCATCGGGCGATTTCCTGCTGTCGCTCTTCGCTCCGCGCAACCAGCTGCTCGAGTTCATCCTTCAGGAGAACCGCTTCCGCAAACGCATGATGAACGAGATCGACCCCGAGCACTGGATGGCGCCGAGCCTGCGCAGCCGACAGTCCTTCCTCGAACCGCTTCAGGGTGGCGGCGTGATCCAGATGGGCATCCTCAAGCCCTGGTCGCCCGCCCGCAGCTACGGTCTCGTGGCGCATCTGAGCCCCGAGCTCGTTCCGGCCTTCTCGTGGCACAGCCGCGCCAACGGGCAGATGCACGGCACCACCTCGGTGGCGCAATGGAACGGCGCGCTGCTGGTCGGCGCGCGCGGCGGCGGCGCGGCGCTTGTCCTGCCCGCAGAGGAAGGAGACATGTTCGCATGACCGAATTCAGCGAGATCAAGGTGCCCGAGAACAAGGGCAAGGACCCGGTCCTTCTGGAAATCCGCAACGCGACCAAGGAGTTCAAGGGCGTTCCGGCCAACCGTGACGTCAGCCTGTCGATCGACCGTGGCCAGGTTCACGCGCTGCTGGGCGAGAACGGCGCAGGCAAGTCGACGTTGATGAAGGCGCTGGCAGGCGTGCACACCTACACCTCCGGCAAGATCATCCTCGACGGCGAGGAAATCGTGCTGCACTCGCCCGCCGACGCGCTCGATGCGGGCATCGCCATGGTGTTCCAGGAAACCAGCCTCGTGAACTCGATGACCGTGGCGCAGAACATCTACCTCGGGCAGGAAAAGCTGCTCAACCGGCTGCGCGGCTTCTACATCGAGGCGCAGCAGTTCCTGCTGTCGATGAACTTCCGCATCGATCCGCGCGCGGTCGTCAGCTCGCTCAACGCGGCGCAGCGACAGATGGTCGAGGTCGCCCGCGCGGTTCACCACAAGGCCAAGATCATCATCTTCGACGAGCCGACCGCGACGCTGACTCCCGAGGAGAAGCACCATTTCTTCGGCCTGCTCGAGCGGCTCAAGGCGCAGGGCACGGCGATCTTCTTCATCAGCCACGCGCTGGAAGAGGCGCTGGAATACGCCGACACGATCACTGTCCTGCGCGACGGCGAGCTCGTGGCGAACGGCCCCGCCGCGGATTTCACCCGCGAGAGCATCGTGAACGCCATGGTCGGCCGCAGTCTCAGCGAAGAACTCTACGGCGGCGAGCACGCGAAACCCGAGAACAACCGTCACGCCGGGCGCAAGCTCCTGAGCGTGTCGAACCTGTCGATGGGCGAGGCCGTGCGCAACACGTCGTTCACGCTCTACGAGGGCCAGGTGACCGGAATTTTCGGCCTGGTCGGTGCCGGTCGGACGGAAATGATGAAGGTCGTCGCCGGCGCCTTCAAGCGCAACATCTTCCACGGCGGCGAGATCAAGTTCGAAGGTCGCCCGGTGCGCTACCGGGTGCCGCGGCAGGCGGTCATGGACGGGATCGTCTACGTCACCGAGGATCGCAAGGCCGACGGCTTCTTCGACACGATGTCGATCGCCGAGAACATCTACCTCGGGGACCTGGCGATGGGCCGCAACCCCTTCACCGTCATGTCGATGTCCCGGATGCGCAAGCTCGCGGAGGAGTGGACGACGTCGCTCAACATCCGCGCCATCGACACCGGTGCGCAGGTCAACGAACTGTCGGGCGGCAACCAGCAGAAGGTGGTGATCGCCAAGAGCCTCGTGCAGAAGCCGCGCCTCGTGATCCTGGACGAGCCGACGCGCGGGGTCGACGTGGGCTCGATCGCCGAGATCCATGGTTTCATCAACCAGCTCGCCGACAGCGGCATCACCGTGGCGATGATCTCGAGCTACCTGCCCGAGATTCTCTCGGTCTCTGATCGCATCCTCGTCGCGCGGCAGGGTCAGATCGTCGAGGAGATGCGCGCCGCGGACGCCACCGAGGCCAAGATCATGTACGCCGCCGTCCACTAGGCGGCGACGTACACGGCGATACCCCCGGCGCGCTCTACTCCTCCGGGCGCCGGGGTCGGCCGCCGGAACGGCCCGCTCCCTCCGCGCGTCTTCTCCCTCGCGCGGGCTCTCCTCCGGAGAGCGGGCCCGACCGGCGGTTTTCCTTTTCGGGAGGTTCGGGCAGCGGGTGTGGCCCCCTCGAGCAACGCGTTCTACCGTTTCGGCTGCTGGCAAGGGCAGAGGTGGGGGCTCTGCCCCCGCCTGCGGCTCCCCCGCGGTATTTTCAAAGAGAAGAAGGGCCGGGCGTGGCGCGGTTGCCGCGGCGACGGGCCTGCAAGGCAGAGGCCTGGCGGCCGGGAGTCAGTGCAGCCCGAGGATGCGGAGCATGAAATCGGTCTGGGTGCGCGTGTAGCCTTCCAGCGTCGTGTGGCCATCGAACCGCCGGTATTTCAGGGCCCACATGTGGCCGAGCGAGACGATGTCGTAGGCCAGCACGAAGGTATCTGTCTCGATGCAATCCTCGCTGGCTACGACCGCGTCCAGCAGCCGCTGGAACAGCGCGGTGACCTCGGCCTCGACCTGGCCGAAGAGCTTGCGGTCCTCCCGGGTGAGGTGGAAGATCTGGTGGTAGATCACCGTGGTCTTCTCGTGGTGCCGGTCGAGGATCGCGTAGTAGGTCTCGATGGCGCGCCGCAGCATGTCGAGCGGCGCGAGCGGCTCGGTCTCGAGCACGAAGAGCTGGCTCTTGTAGTCCTCCACCGCACTGTAGAGGATCAGGATGAGGATATCGTCCTTCTTCTCGACGTACTGGTAGATGTTGCCCTGGCTGACGCCGAGGGCGCGGGCGATGTCGCCGATGGCGGTGCGGTGATAGCCGTCGGCGCGGAACAGGCGCGTCGCCGTCTCGACGATCTTCAGGCGGTTGTCCGCGACAAGGTCGTCGCGCCCCTTGGAGATCGAGGTCCGGATGCGCGCGACGCGCCGTTCGAGTTCTTCCATGCAGTGATCTCCCGTCCCGGAAACCATTTGTGCCACCGGCTGCGCTTTCGTCAACGCCCGCTCCTCCGTTGCAGGGTCACGCCGACGCGGCGTGAGACCCTTCGATCACTTCGACGCCGCGAATGGCGAAACGGCGCGCGAGCGCGGCCGCGTCGGTCCCGCTGCTGCCGGCCGCGTTGCCCTGGCGGGCCCTGTCGGCGATGCCGACCCAGATGACCGCGAAGCGGAAGAGAGAGAACGCCTTGTGGAAGGTCAGCAGCGGCGCGCTGTCCGGCATCTTATCCATGTAGCGGGCGACGAAGGTCTCCTCGTCCGGAAGGCCCTCGGCGGCGAGGTCGAGGCCAAGAATGCCGCCGTATTCCTCGGGCGCGGTGTGCCAGGCCATGCAGCAGTAGCCGAGGTCCGCCAGCGGATGGCCGAGGGTCGACAGCTCCCAGTCGAGGATCGCGACCACGCGCGGCTCGGTCGGATGGAACAGCACGTTGCCCATGCGGTAGTCGCCATGCGCGAGGCTCACCGCGCCGTCGTCTTCCGGCAGGTTGTCCTTGAGCCAGGCGAGCAGGCGGTCGAGTTCGGGGATGTCGCCGGTCTCGCTGGCCTCCCACTGGCGGCCCCAGCGACCGATCTGCCGTTCGAAGTAGTTGCCCGGCTTGCCGAAGTCGCCGAGCCCCACCGCGTCGGGCCGCACCTGGTGCATCTGTGCCATGGCATCGGCGAGCGCCATCCAGAGCGCTTGGCGCTCCGAGGGGTCGGCATCCTGCAAAGCCCCATCGGCGAAGACCCGGCCCTCGACCCGCTCCATCAGGTAGAAGGGTGTGCCGAGCAGTGCCGCATCCTCGTGATAGAGCACCGGCTTCGGCACCGGGACACCGGTCGGGTGCAGCGCGTCGAGGACCCGGTACTCGCGGTCGACCGCGTGGGCACCGCGCAGGATCGGACCGTTGGGCTGCTTGCGCAGCACCATGTCGCGCGAACCGTGGGTCACGAAGTAGGTCGGGTTCGACTGCCCGCCCGAGATCCGGTCGAGCGCGAAGCTGTCCTGCGGGCCGAAGCGGTCGTCGAGGAACCGGCGCAGCGCCCCGGCGTCGAAATCGATGTCGCCACTCATGCGCCCACGTCCCATTTCCAGAAGTCGCGGCCTTCCTTCTCGACGTTGCGGTGAAGGACCATCTTGTGAACCTCGTCGGCGCCGTCCACGAGACGCGCCTGCCGGGCGTAACGGTAGATCCATTCCAGCGGCGTGTCCTTGGAGTAGCCGCGGGCGCCGTTGATCTGGATGGCGGTGTCGGCGGCCTTGTGCAGCACGTTGGCGACATGGACCTTGGCCATCGACACTTCCTTGCGGGCGAAGCTGCCCTGGTCGAGCGCCCAGGCGGCCTTCATCACCAGCATGCGACCGATCTCGATCTGCATCGCGATGTCGCCCATCATCATCTGCACGCTCTCGCGCTTCGACAGCCGCTCGCCGAAGGCAAAACGGTTGTGGGCGTATTCGCTCGCGATCTCGACGCAGCGCTTCGACAGGCCCAGCCAGCGCATGCAGTGCGTCAGGCGCGCGGGTCCAAGGCGGATCTGCGTGAGCTTCAGCCCGTCGCCCTCGTTCATCAGCAGGTTCTCGGCGGGGATTTCCATGTCTTCGTAGACCACCTCGCAGTGACCGCCGTGTTCCTCGGGGCCCATGATCGGGATGCGGCGCTCGATCCGGAAACCGGGCGTGTCCTTCTTGTGCAGAAAGGCCGAGAGCCCCTTGCGCGGATCGTCCGAGGTGCGCGCGATGAGGATGAAGTGCTCGGACTCCTCTGCCCCGGTGATGAACCACTTGCGGCCGCGCACGACGTACTTGTCGCCGTCCTTCTTCGCGGTGGTCAGCATCATGCCGCCCGGGTCCGAGCCCGAGCCCGGCGCCGGTTCGGTCATCACGAAGGCCGACTGCACGTCACCGCGCACGATGGGCTGCAGCCACTCTTCCTTCTGCTTTTCCGTGCCGACCTTCTCGAGCACCTGCATGTTGCCGTCATCGGGCGCCGCGGCGTTGAAGACGACCGGGCCGAAGATCGAACGGTTCATCTCCTCGTAGCAGACGGCCATGCCCTGGATGCCGAGTTCCTGCCCGCCGGTCTCTTCTTTCAGCTGGAGGCACCACAGGCCCTGCGCTTTCGCCTTGGCCCGCATCTCGTTCAGCACGTCCTTGCGGATGTTCTCGTGCGGGTCGTAGTTCGCGCGGTCCGCCTCGAGTGGCAGAAGCTCGTCCTCGACGAAGCGCGCGATGCGGGCGCGGTAGTCCTCGATCTTCGGGGATATGGTGAAGTCCATGGGTCTTTGTCCTTAAAGCGAGGAAACGAGATGGCCGCCGTCGACGGCGATCTCGGAGCCGGTCATGAAGCTGCCGGCGTCCGAGGCGAGCAGCAGCAGCGGTCCGTCGAGTTCCGACATCTGCCCGAGGCGCCGCTGCGGCACGCGCTTGATGAGCGCCTGTCCCGCGTCGGAGGCGAAGAAGTCGCGGTTGAGGTCGGTCTCGATGTAGCCGGGACACAGCGCGTTGACCCGGATGCCGTGCCGCGCCCACTCCAGAGCGAGGCTCTTCGACATCTGCACGACGCCCGCCTTGGCGGTGGCATAGGCGGCCAGGTTGCCTGCCACCCGCAGCCCTAGGATCGAGGCGATGTTGACGATGCTGCCACCCTTGCCGGCAGCGGTCAACGCACGCGCCGCGGCTTGCGCGACCCGGAAGACGCCGGTCAGGTCGGTGTCGATCACGCGGCCCCAGTCCTCTTCCGAGGTCTTCAGGGCCGGCCCGTCGACGGTCACGCCGGCGTTGTTGATGACGATGTCGTAGGCTTCGGCGCCAAAGGCCGCGGCAACGCTCTCGTGGTCGGTCACGTCGAGCGAGACGGCATGGGCCTTTCCGCCCGCGCCCTCGATCTCGGCCACGGCGGCCTCGAGCTTTTCCTTGCGCCGCGCGGCGAGGGTCACCTCAGCGCCCGCCGCCGCGAGGATCTTCGCGAAGTGGAGGCCAAGGCCACCGGACGCCCCGGTGACGATGGCACGCTTGCCGGTCAGGTCGGTCATGGGCGCCTCCTCAGTAGGATTTCGGAAGCTCGAGCACGCGCTCGGCGATGAAGGACATGATCATCTCGCGGGTCACCGGCGCGATGCGCGGCAGCACGACTTCGCGGAAATACCGCTCGACATGGTATTCCTTGGCGTAGCCGAAGCCGCCATGGGTGCGGACCGCCCGGTCGCAGGCATCGAAGGCGGCATCGGCCGCGAGGAACTTCGCCGCGTTCGCCTCGGCGCCGCAGGGCTCGCCCGCATCGTAGAGCTTTGCCGCCTGCCAGACCATGAGGTCCGCGGCCTCAAGCGCCATCCAGCTTTGCGCCAGCGGGTGCTGGATCGACTGGTTCTTGCCGATGGGCCGGCCGAAGACCACGCGCTCGTTGGCGTATTCTGCCGCCTTCTGCAGCGCCCGGCGACCGACACCGATGGCCTCGGCGGCCACCAGGATGCGTTCGGGGTTGAGGCTGTCGAGCAGCAGCTTGAAGCCCTTGCCCTCTTCTCCGATGCGGTCCTCCTCGGGGATGACCAGCCCGTCGATGAAGATCGAGTTCGAGTTCACCGCGTTGCGACCCATCTTGTCGATCGGGGTGATGTTGATCTTGTCGCGGTCGACGTCGGTGTAGAACAGCGTCATGCCGTCGGTCGGCTTCTTGCAGTCCTCGATGGGCGTGGTGCGGGTCAGCAGCAGGATCTTGTCGGCGTTCTGCGCCGTCGAGGTCCAGACCTTCTGGCCATGCACGATGTAGTTGCTGCCCTGCTTCACCGCGCGGGTCGAGATATGGGTGGTATCGAGCCCGGCGTCGGGCTCGGTCACGCCGAAGCATGCCTTGTGCGTGCCCTCGACCAGCGGCGGGATCATCCGGTCCTTCTGCTCCTTGGTACCGTGTTTCACCATGGCATGCGGACCGAAGAGGTTGATGTGGATCGTCGAACAGGCCGAGATCGCGCCGGCGGAATTGCCGATGGTCTGCATCAGCAGCGCCGCGTCGGTCACGCCGAGGTTCGCGCCGCCGTATTCCTCGGGCATGGTGATGCCCAGCCAGCCGGCCTCGGCCATGGCCGCGTGGAATTCGTGCGGGAACTCGTGCTTGTTCTCTTTCTCGAGCCAGAACTCGTCGTCGAACTTCTCGCAGATGCGCTTCACGTTGTCGACGATCTGGCGGCGTTCGTCGGTCACCTCGATGCCGATGGGCAGGTCACGGGTCTTCATGGGTCTCTCCTCCCGAAGGGGCCGGCGCACGCGGCGCGGCCATCAGTTTCTTGCGAACATGCCGGCGCGGAACAGCTTGCCCGGCAGCTTGTGATTGACGATTTCCTCGGCCATCTGCGCCACGTCCAGCAGCGCGGGAATGTCTATGCCGGTCTCGATTCCGAGCCGCTCGCAGAGCAGCGCCAGCTCTTCGGTGGCGATGTTGCCGGCCGCCGACCTGTTGCCCGCGAAGGGGCACCCGCCGAGCCCGCCCACCGAGGCGTCGAACCGCGACACCCCCAGCTCGAGCCCCGCCATGGCGTTGGCGATGCCGAGCCCGCGGGTGTCGTGCAGGTGCAGCGCGACGGGGTAGTCGGGCCAGCGCGTGCGCACCGCCTCGACCAGCGCACGCACCTGCATCGGGTCGGCGGCACCGATGGTGTCGCACAGGTAGATGCAGCTCGGCGGTGTTCCCGCCTCTTCGCAGACGCCGACGAGATCCTCGGCCCGCTGCATCGCCTTGGCGACCGGGATGTCACCCTCGTAATTGCAGCCGAACGCGGTGAAGAGATACACCGGCCCCGAGCCGAGGCCGTGCTCGGTGTAGAGGGCGCGCAGCTTGCGCTGGCCCTCGATCTGCTTCTCGGGCGTCGAGTTGTTGTTGCGCGCAAGGAAGGTGTCCGAGGCGCTGCCCGAGGTCAGGGCCGGCAGGCTCAGCCCGCTGTCGACCGCCTGCAGGAAGCCCTTGGCGTTGAGCCACATGCAGCCGTAGGTTACGCCCTCGCGCTTGCGGATCCCCTCTGCGATCTGCGCCACGTCGGCCATCTGCGGAACGACCTTGGGATTGACGAAGGAGGCGCAGTCGATCTCGGGCACGCCGGTCTCGGCCAGCGCCTCGATGAGGCGGATCTTCTCCGAGGTCGGAATATCGGCCGGCTCGGACTGGAACCCCTCCCGGGCGCCCTCCTCGACGATGTAGACGCGTTTCGGAAGCTCGCTCATGTCATTTCCCCGTCCAGACCGGCGTGCGCTTCTCGGCGAAAGCGGCCATGCCTTCCTTGGCGTCCTCGGTGAGCGGCAGAAGGCCGACCTGCGCCTCCATGAAGGCGATGGCCTGGTCGGTCGTCATCCCCGCCATCGAGTTGAGCGCATGCTTGCCGCGCCGGATTGCCGTGGGCGACTTGTCGGCCACGCGGGAGATCAGCCAGTCGGTCTTTTCGTCCAGCTCTTCGGGCGCGGCCACGTAGTTCACCAGCCCCCAATCCATGGCCTCCTGGGCCGAGATGAATTCGCCGGTGTAGCACATCTCGGCGAAGCGGCGCGGCGGAACGGTGGCTTGGAGAAGCGCGGCCACCTGCATCGGGAAGACGCCGACCTTGACCTCGGGCAGGCCGAACTTGGCCGTCCGCGACGCAACCGCCATGTCGCAGAGCGCCAGGAGGCCCATGCCACCCGCGAGGCAATGTCCATTGATCCGGCCGACCACCGGAACGGTGGTGCGGCGCGCGGCCCGCAGCAGGTTCGCGTAGGCTGTCATCGGGTTGGCGTAGTCGAAGCCGAAGGTGCCCGCCTTGGGATTGAGGTCCGCGCCCGAGCAGAACGCCTTTTCACCGGTCCCGGTGAGCAGGATCACCCGCACCTCGGGGTTGCGCGAGGCCTCCTCGAGCGCCGTGGTCAGCTCGAGGATCAGATCCTCGTTCAGCGCATTGCGCCGTTCGGGCCGGTTCAGCGACAGCTTGAGCACGCCCCCCGAGGTTTCCGAAAGCAGGATCTCAGAAGTTGACATCGTGTCCCCCTTTCAGCGACAGCATCTCGCGGGCCTCGTCGGGCGTGGCGACCTCCATGCCGAGGTCCTCGACCATCTTCTTGGCAAAGGCGACCTGGGCCGCGTTGCTGGTGGCGAGCTTGCCCCGTCCGAGCCAGAGCGAGTCCTCGAGCCCGACACGCACGTTGCCGCCGAGCATCACCGACTGTGCCGCGATCTGCATCTGCTTGGCGCCTGCCCCCAGCACAGACCACTGGTAGTCGTCGCCGAACAGCCGGTCGGCGGTGCGCTTCATGTGCAGGATGTCCTCGGGATGCTGGCCGATGCCGCCGAGGATGCCGAACACGCTCTGGATGAAGAACGGCGGCTTGATGAGCCCGCGGTCGATGAAATGCCTGCAGGTGTAGAGATGGCCGATGTCGTAGCACTCGATCTCGAACCGGGTGCCGTTGTCGGCGCATTTCGTCAGGATCTTCTCGATGTCCTTGAAGGTGTTCCTGAAGATCCGGTCGTCGGACGTGCGCAGGTACTCCTCTTCCCAGTCATGCTCGAACTCCTTGAAGCGGTTCAGCATCGGGTAGAGGCCGAAATTCATCGAGCCCATGTTGAGGCTGGCCACCTCGGGCGCATAATGCAGCGCCGGTGCGAGTCGTTCCTCGGTGGTCATGGTGGTCGAGCCGCCGGTCGTGATGTTCAGAACGGCGCCGGTCTGCTGCTTGATGACCGGAAGGATGTTGGCATAGGCGTCGACCGACTGGTCGGGCACGCCGGTTTCCGGGTTGCGGGCATGCAGGTGGATGATGGCGGCGCCGGCCTCGGCCGCCTCGACCGCGGCGCTGCTGATCTCCTGCGGGGTGACCGGCAGGTGCGGCGACATCGAGGGCGTGTGGATCGACCCGGTGACGGCGCAGGTGATGATGACCTTGCGGGGTTTCTTGCTCATGTCTTTCCTCCCGTCCGCGCCTCAGCGCAGGTTTTCCGCTTCGGCGAGCAGCGCGTCCCGGTCATCGGGATGCGCGATGTTGGCGAGAGCCACGGCCCGCTCGTAGACGGTCTTGTTGCGCAGGTTCGCCGTGCCGTGCTCGGTGACCACGGTCTCGACGAAGGTTCGCGACAGCGAGACCACGTTGGCGTCGAGCCGGTTGACGATGCGCGCCTTGCCCTTGTTCGTCTGCGACCGCAGGCCGAGCAGGAAGGCCCCGCCCTCCACCTGCCCGCCGACCGCGAAGTCGATCAGCCCGCCCATCGAGCCCGCCTGCTTGCCACCGATGGTCTCGGCGTTGACCTGGCCGAGCAGGTCGATCTCGAGCGCCGAGTTGACCGAGTAGACGGTCTTGCGCGCGACGAAATCCTCGGGACGGTGCGTGGTCATGGCGCTGGCCATGGCGATGTCGGGGTTGTTGTCGACCCAGCGGTAAAGCTCGGCGGTGCCGAAGATGTCGCCGGCGTGAGCCTTGGGGCTTTCGGACGTGGCGCACCCCGCCTTGATCAGCTCCATGGTCGGATCGGTGAAGGTGTTGATGAAGCGCAGGTCCTTCGCCCCGCGCGCCATCAGCGCGTTGGCGGCAGCGAGCGGAATGCCCCCGACCCCGAGGCTGATCGAGGCGCCGTCGGGGATCATGCCAGCGATGGCGGTGCCGATGGTCTCGTCGATGGTGTCGAGGGGGCGGTTCGGATATTCGGCCAGCGGCTCTGCCTGCTCGACGAGGACGTCGATTTCCGAGCCATGGATGCGGCTGTCGCCCAGGGTGCGCGGCATCTCGGGATTGACCTGCGCGATCAGGACCTTCGCACTGTGCACGATGCCCTTCACCACGGTGCAGTTCAGGCCCATGCTGTAATAGCCGTCCTCGTCGGGCGGCGACACCTGGATCAGGCCGACGTCAAAGGGCGTCTCGAGCAGGTAGCGCGCGGTCTGCGACCAGGTCAGCGGCAGGTAGTCGGCCTTGACGTCGGCGGCGGTCTTGCGCAGCAGCGTGCCCGGAAGGAACCACGTCTTGAAGTGGATGTTCTCGGCGCAGGGCATCTGCAGGAACTTGTAGCCCGACAGCAGCATGCCGCTCGTGACGGTCAGATCCTTCAGGCCCTCGGCCCGGTTCCAGAGCGCGGAGGTCAGTGCGCAGGGCTCGGCGCTCAGGTGCGGGAATACCACGGACATGCCGCTTTCGATGCGGGTCACGGCCTCTTCGGCGGTGGTGGTGACGGGGGTCTTGGTCATCGTCTCTTTCCTTCGTGCCGGCGTCAGGCCGCAGGCGCCTGGGCGATCACCCCGGCCTCGATCAGCTTGTCGACCTTGGCCTCGGGCAGCACGGTAAGCGCCACCTCGCGCGAGTTCTGGCCGATCTCGGGGGCGCCGACGGTGTTCGCCGGACGCTCTCCCTCGAAGCGCATGGGGGCGCGCAGCAGGCGCAGCCCGTCCTCGCGGGGCGGCTCGTACATGTCGAGCCACTCCATCTGCTCGTGCTCGGTCAGCTCGTCTGGGGTCACGACGGGCGCATAGGGCACGTCGTTCGCGATCAGCCGCCGTTCCCATTCGTCGCGGTCGTGTTTGAGGAACGCCTCCTCGACCATGGGCCGCAGCTCGAAGTAGTGGGTACGGCGGTCGTCGTAGGTCGCGAAGCGCGGATCCTCGAGAAGATCGGTGCGTTCGATGGCTGTCATCATGCCCTTGAAGAACTTGGGCGAGGACGACATGTGCACGGCGATCGCCTGCCCGTCCGCGGTCTTGAGCGCGAAGCTCTGCGCCGAGGGGTGCCGGGACTCGCGGTGCGGGGTCTCGCCGGTCTCGAAATACTGGGTCATGGCGTCGACGGTGATCGTCGTCATCGCTTCCAGCAGCGAGGTGCGCACCTCGGTGCCGCTGCCCTGCTTGAAGCGCCCGACAAGCCCGGTGACGATGCCGATCACCGACACGAGCGCCGTCGTGAGGTCACCGATGCAGGTGCCGGCAAGCCGGGTGTTGTCCTTGTCCGACATGATCGACAGGAAGCCGCTCATGCTCAGGCCGATGGTGTCATAGGCCGCGCGGTCACGCCACGGGCCGCCGTCGCCGAAGCCCGAGACCGAGGAATAGACCAGTTCGGGATTGATCGCCCGCAGGTCGTCGGGCCCGAGCCCGAGCGCCGCCATCTTGCCCGGCCGGGTGTTCTCGATGAGCACGTCGAAGCTCGGCACCAGCGCCTTGATGAGCGCGATGCCCTCCGGGGTCTTGAGATCGACCGCGAGGCTCTTCTTGCCCGCGTTCATCTGGTTGAAATAGGCGTTCCGGGCGCCCTCTCCCCGGCGGAAGGGGTCGCCGCCGCGCGGGGATTCAACCTTGACCACCTCGGCGCCGAGCGATGCGAGAATCGTGCCGCAGTAGGGGCCGGCGACGAAGGCGCCGAAGTCGAGCACGCGGATTCCGTCGAGGGGTCTGCTCATGTGCCGGTCTCCTCTTTGGGCAGGAAATAAGGCAGCGCGAAGTCGTCATCGAAGGAGATGACCTTGCACTCGAGGGCCATGCCGACCTCGAGATCGACTTTCACGCCCTCGGGGATGCCGCTTACCAGCCGGACGCCCTCTTCGAGGTCCACCAGCGTGATGATGTAAGGCACCTTGGGGTCCAGCATCGGGTGCACCGGGTGGCGCGCCACGGCGAAACTGTTGAGCGTCGCGCGACCAGAGGCGGGCTTCCAGCCGGTGTTGAAGGACCGGCATTTCGGGCAGATCGGCGACGGCGGATGATGCGCCGAGCCGCAGTCGTTGCAGCAGTTGAGATGCAAGGTCCCGCCCGCAAGGTACTTGTAGTACGGCTCGGCCAGGTATTCGTCGGAAGGTCTGATGACAGTCATGCGCGCCCCAACACCATTGAACTTGCCCCGCGAAGGGTGACGAAGGCGGTTTCCGCGCCCTCTTTCTGGTTGTGCGACTCTCCGCGCAGTTGCCGAACCCCTTCGGCGATCACGTTGAGCCCGTGGAAGTAGCCCTCGGACAGAAGGCCGCCGTGGGTGTTCACCGGCAGTGCCCCGTCCGGACCCATGCCGCCGGAGGTCAGGAAGTCATGCGCCCCGCCCCGCTCGATGAAGCCGAAATCCTCAAGTGCTAGCGGCACCATCATCGAGGTCGCGTCATACATCATCGCCACGTCGATCTCGGAAGCCGAGACGCCGGCGCGGCTGAACAGGTGCTCGGGCGCGCCCTCGGGCGCGAGGCTCCAGGTCCGGTCGGCGTAGAGATACATCGGCACCGAGCCGGGCATGATGTACTGCCCCGCGGCGAGCACATCGACGGCCTTGCCCGAGAGTTCCCGCGCCTTCTCGCGGCTGACGATGACCATGGCCATCGCGCCGTCGGTCTCGAGGCAGTAGTCGTAGATCCGCAGTGGCTCGGTGATGACCCGGCCCGCGCGGTAGTCGTCGAGGCTCAGCGTCTTGTCCTTCAGAAGTGCGCGCGGGTTGCGGTTGGCATAGGCGCGCTGTGTCACCGCGACGTTGCCCAGCATGTCGGTGAACTGATCGTCGGAAAGGCCGTAGCGGCTCTTGTAGCTCTGTGCGTAAAGGGCGTGGTGCTGGCCCGGGACCAACAGGCCGAAGGGCGCGGAGTAGATGTCGCCCGGCGGCTCCGGTTGCCGGCTGACGAGCCAGTCGCCATCCTGAGACAGCACCCGCTCGCCCCGTCCGAAGCGCACGCCGGAGCGGGCGTTGAGCGCGCGGTAGAACACCACCACGTTCGCCAGCCCCGCCTCGATCGCGGCCGAAGCCTGCGCCACCGCGCCGCAGCAGTTGACGCCGCCAAACTCGGTCTCGCCGTAGTAGGTGAGTTTCGGCAGGCCGAGCGCGTTGACGATGGCCGCCTCGGTGGTGTTCTCCCAGGTGTAGCGCACCAGCCCGTCGATATCGTTGACCTCGAGCCCTGCATCCTCGAGCGCCCCGAGAATGGCCTCGAGCGCCAGCTTGAGCTCGCTGCGGCCGGAATTCTTCGAGAACTCGGTCTGACCGAGTCCGACAATGCTTGTCTTCATGTTAGCTTCCCTTGGCACCTGACGTGAGGCGCCTGTCCTCCTGTCGCTCCTCACGACTTGCCCTGAACGCTACTGACTGACTGTTCAGTGGTCAAACCCGGCGGATGTTTCCGCGGCCTATGCCTCCCATAGGTTCGGGTCGGAAATGGCCCGCAGCCGATTGACGATCCGGCACCGGGGCTTTCTGCTGACGCGGCGCTCAGTGCGCCTGCCCACGAGGGCGATACAGGCAATCCAAGGGAGGAAACCGACATGCGAGGCGTTGTCTTCACGGGGAACAGCACACTCGAAGTGATGAACTTCGACGACCCCAAACCTGGCCCGGGCCAGGCGGTGGTGCGCATGAAGGCATCGGGCATGTGCGGCAGCGACCTGCACTATTACCGGGCCGAGAGCATGGCCAAGCTGATGGCGCAGATGGGGCTCAAGACCTTTGCCGATCGCGGCCTTCCCGACGACACGCCGATCATCGCCGGCCACGAGCCCTGCGGTGTCATCGAGGAGATCGGCCCCGGCATCGACCCCAAGGTGCTCAAGCCCGGCGACCGTGTCATCGTGTTCCACTACGAGGGCTGCAACTTCTGCGAACACTGCCGTTCGGGCTGGACGCAGATGTGCGAGAACGGCGTCGAGCCCCACGGTGTCGCCAAGCATGGCGGTCACGCGGAATTCCAGCTCGTGCCGGCCTCCACGCTGGTCAAGATGCCCGACGACCTGAGCTTCGTCGGCGGCGCCGCCGTGGCCTGCGGCACCGGCACCGCCTACTACGCGCTGGTGCGCATGGGTCTGAGCGCCCGCGATCAGCTCGTGGTGTTCGGGCTCGGTCCGGTCGGGCTCTCGGCGGTCCAGCTGGCGGCGGCCATGGGTGTCGAGGTGATCGGCGTCGACATCGACCCCGGGCGCGTCGAGCAGGCCAAGGCCTTCGGCGCCGCGCATGTCATCAACGGCAAGACGCACGATCCGGTGGAAGAGGTCAAGAAACTGACCCGCGGCAAGGGCGCCACCTGCGCCATCGACTGCGCGGGCGGCGAGATCCCCAAGCAGCAGGCCGTGCGCTGCACCGCACCCTGGGGCCGCATCGCGCTGGTCGCTATCGGGGGGAACCTCAACGTGGTCGGCTGGAACGACATGATCGTCGGCCAGCGCACGGTGATCGGGTCCTGGACCTTCTCGATCAACGGAATGAAGGATTGCGCCGAGTTCATCGCCTCGCACGGGGTCGAGGTCGACAAGGTGTTCTCGGATCAATGGGACATCGAGGATGCCGACAAGGCCTACAAGATGTTCGACAAGCAGACCGGCGGCAAGGGCGTCTTCGTGTTCTGAGATCGTCCGGGGCATGGTCCGGCCCACCCGGCCTGCCCCGCCGCGCGCGCCGTCCTGTCCGGCGCGCGCAACCTCTCCTACAGGCCGGGCACGTCGATCCGGTAGATCCGTGCCGCGTTCCGTCCGAAGAGATCGCGGCGCTCGTCCTCGGAGAAGGCCCGCGTCAGGTACTTGTAGGCGTTCCAGGTCGGAACGAAGCCCCCGGCCCGGCCATCGGGCGGGAAATTGCTCTCCATCATGCAGCGCTCCACGCCGAAGACCTCGATCCCGGTCTCGACGAAGGGCCGCCAGTGGCCCGCCATGTCTTCCCAGGTGGTCTCGGCCTCGTTCTCGTGCAGACCGAAGCCCGATTGCGGCATCCCCAGTCCGCCGATCTTGCACATGACATTCGGCCGCTCGGCCAGCGCGCGCAGGTCGCGCTGCCACCGCGAAAAGGCCTCGGCCCGCTCGGTCGGGCTCATGTCGACGCCGACGAAATTGCCGATGTGGCCCAGCACGAACGTGAGGTCCGGATGCGCGTCCGCATGTTCCGCAAGGCGCGGCATCGACATGTCGTAGATCGCGGCGTCGAAGATCAGGCCGCGCTCGGACAGGGCGCGTAAGCCCTCGGGCAGCGCGGGATGATCGAGCAGTCCTCGGCGCGGCTTGAACGACAGGATGAACTGGAACGGCCGCTCATCGGGATAATCGAGCGTCGCCAGCCGCACGGCCCGGAAGCGGTCCGGCGCGGTCTGCATGCAGCGATCAAGCAGCTCGCCGATCCTTGCGCCCTCGGTCAGGTCGGCATGCCCGATGATCCCTGCCGCCACGTGGCAGCGCCCGAGCGCCCCCGAGGCGCACATCGCCGCCACGCCGTTGGCGAATTCGACCTCTCCCAACGGGCGCATGTGCTCGGGCCCGTCGGTGCGGGCAAAGGTCTTGGCTTCGCAGTAGATGGAGCCGACCACGTTGTGCCCCGCCTGCGCATCGGCGAGGTAGTCGTCCAGCAGGTAGGGGTGCCCGGGCACGTTCATCAGGTGCATGTGGGAATCGAGGATCGGCAGCTCCGGGTCGAGAATAGGCTCCGACCGGCCTTCGAGGCGTTTCGTCATGACCATGCCTCGCCGATATATTGTGCCTCTGTGACCGGCTCGAGCCAGTCGCTCGAAACGCCGTCCTCGGCTTCGACGATGGCGATGTGCGACATGCCCACATCCGGCGCGGCGCCGTGCCAGTGCTTCTCGCCGGGCGCGAACCAGACCACGTCGCCGGGGCCGACGTCGCGGACGGGGCCGCCCCAGCTGCCGACGCGCCCCGCGCCCGACGTGATGACGAGCATCTGCCCCACCGGGTGCGTGTGCCAGACCGTGCGGGCGCCCGCGTCAAACGTGACCGAGCCGCCCATCATCCGCGAAGGCGCCGGGGCCGTGAACAGCGGGTCGCGCCGCGCGTGACCGGTGAAATTTTCGGCAGGCCCGATGCTCGAGGCCCGTGAGCCGTTGGGGCTGATCTCCATTTACGTGTCTCCTCCGTGGGTTGGCGCCAGTCTAGAAGTGCGTCGCGCACCCCGGAAGCGCGCGGCCCCGGGCATGCGTTCCGCCTTTGCCCGCCAAAGGCTGCGGGTTTGCATCGCACTTTTGCGCCTCACAGGACCGTGCGGGGTGTTAGCCTGTTGTTCAAGCGATCTTCCCGGCGGGGCCCGTTCCCTGCCATCCCGCGCTGCCGCCGGCAGCCCGGTCGTCATGCCTGCCAAAGGAGGAGTGGTGCTCATGAACGAGATCAATCCCGATATTTCGCCAGCCCGCAACGGCTATGTCGGAACCCGCCCGGTGCGTCCCGACGGCGTTCCGAAGGTCACCGGCGCCGCCCGCTACGGTGCGGACTATGCGCCGCCCGGAATGATCGTCGGCAAGGTGCTGCGCTCGCCGCACGCTCACGCGCGGATCCGCTCGATCGACACCAGCAAGGCCGAGGCGCTGCCCGGCGTCCATGCGGTGGTCACAGGTGCGGATTTCCCCGACTTCCCCGACGCCTTCGCCGGCCCGGAGCGGATCGAGAAGAACATGTTCCACGAGTCCTCGAACGTGATGGCGCGGGGCAAGGTGTTCTACCACGGACACGCGCTCGCCGCTGTCGCCGCGCGCGACGACGCCACCGCCAAGGCCGCCCTGAAGCTGATCGAGGTCGACTACGAGGTTCTGCCCCACGTCATCACCATCGACGAGGCCATCGCGCCGGGCGCGCCGCAGGTCCATGACGGCATGATCACCCGCAACGTCACGCCGGCGCCGACCACGCCCTCGAACATCACCCGCCGCTGGGAGGACAGCATCGGCGACATCGAGGCCGGCTTCGCCGAGGCCGACGAGGTGGTCGAGCTCAACTTCGACAGCGTGCCCGTTCACCAGGGCTACATCGAGCCGCACGCCTGCGTCGCGGAATATGAGGAGGACGGCAGTTCTCAGCTCTGGGTCTCGAGCCAGGGTCATTTCACCATGCGTGACCTGACCGCCAAGATGACAGGCATGTCGCCGGGCGACATCAAGGCGACCCCGGCCGAGATCGGCGGCGGCTTCGGCGGCAAGACGAAGGTCTACCTCGAGCCGGTCGCGATGATGCTCTCGAAGAAGTCGGGCCTGCCGGTCAAGATGACCATGACCCGCGAAGAGGTCTTTCGCGCGACCGGGCCCGCCTCCGACAGCAAGATCCGCGTGAAGGTCGGTGCCAAGCGTGACGGCACCATCACCGCTGGCGAGATCGAGCTCTACTACAACTCCGGCGCCTACCCCGGTGCGCCCTTCATCAACGGCTGTCTCTGCGCCTTCGGGCAGTACGACATCGCCAACCAGCATGCCGTGGGCTACGACGTGCTGTCCAACCGTGCGATGACCGCGGCTTACCGTGCGCCCGGCTCGACGCAGGCCTGTTTCGCGGTCGAGGGCGTGCTTGACGTCATCGCCCGCAAGATCGACATGGATCCGATCGACCTGCGCCTGAAGAATGCGATCGTCGAGGGCACCAGGCAGCTTGGCGACCGCACGGTGAGCCACAACGGCTTCCGCGAGATCCTGGAGGCGCTGAAGGCGCACCCGGACTACGAGAAACCGCTCGGGCCGAACCAGGGCCGCGGCGTGGCGGCGGGCTACTGGCACAACATGTCGGGCCATTCCGGCGCGACCTGCCTGGTCAACAGCGACGGCATCGTCACCGTGGCCAACTCGAGCCCCGACATCGGCGGCAGCCGCGCCTCGATGGCGATGATGGCCGCCGACACCTTCGGCATTGCCTACGACGATGTCCGGTCCGAGATCCACGATACCGCCTCGGTGCCCTATGGCGACCTCACCGGCGGCAGCCGCGTGACCTTCGCCACCGGCAAGGCCATCGTCGGTGCCTGCTCCGAGGTCATCGAGCAGCTCAAGACGCGTGCTGCCGAGATCTGGGGCGTGGACCCCGACGCGGTCGACTGGGTCGATGGCGCGGCGCATCCCTCGTCGACGAACGTCGGCAAGTTCGAGCCGCTCACGCTCAAGGAACTCGCCGCCGACGCCAGCGCCACGGGCGGCCACTTCGGGGCCTCCTACGGCAAGACGATGTCGGGCCATGCCCCCGGTCTCTCGGCGATGTTCTGCGATGTCGAGGTCGACCCCGACACCGGCGCCACGAAGATCCTGAACTTCGTCAGTTGCCAGGACGCGGGCCGTGCCATCCACCCCGCCTATGTCGAGGGCCAGATGCAGGGCGCCTGCGTGCAGGGCATCGGCTGGGCCCTGAACGAGGGCTATGTCTACGGCAAGGACGGCGTTCTGCAGAACTCGGGCTGGCTCGACTACCGGATGCCGGTGGCCTCCGACCTGCCGATGTTGCAGTCGGTGATCGTCGAGGTTCCCAACCCCTACCATCCCTTCGGCGTGAAGGGCGTGGCCGAGGCCAGCATGGTCTCGGCGCTGGGTTGCGTCGCCAACGCCGTCAGCCGGGCCACGAAGCGGCGCATGACATCGCTTCCGATGAACCCGCAGACCGTGCTCAAGGCCATCGACACCCGCGGCGAAGAGCTCTGACCCGCTCCATGAACGGGGCGCTTTGAGGAGGGCGCCCCGTTCATCACGCAACGGGCTGGAGGAGGAGCCGACCCCGTGACCGATCTTACCCGCAACCTGTCGCAAGGCAGGATCGTTACCCTTGTGGCCATCGCGCTTCTGGTGGTTTTCGCCGCCACGCTTCCCGGCTTCGCCACTGCCGACAACATCCTGTCGCTGCTGCAGTCCGTGTCGATCATCGGCATTCTCGGGCTGGGCCTGTCCATCACGATCATCGGGCGCGGAATCGACCTGTCGATCATCGCGGTGGCCGTGATGCCGGTGGCCTGGGCCTTCGTGATGATCGGCGACGGCACACCGGTGCCTGTCGCGGTCGGGCTCGCCATCGCGACCGCCGCGCTGGTCGGTCTGCTGAACGGCTGGCTCATCGCCTACGTCGAGGTCCCCGCGATCTTCACGACGCTGGCGACCGGCATCGTTACCTTCGGCCTGATCCAGTATTTCGCGGTCAGCAACGACCTCATCCCCATTCCCGAGGCGATGACAGGCCTTGCCGCCCTCGTGCGCGGCACGACCTTCGGTGTTCCGAACGCGGTGCTGGCCTTCCTGGCCGTGGCCGCCGTCGTGGCGCTGTTCCTGCGTCTGCTCGTGCAGGGGCGCTTCGTCTACGCCATCGGCGACAACCCGATGGCCGCGCGGATCACCGGCATCGCGGTGCGCCCCAGCATCCTGCTGCAATACGTGCTGTCGGCGCTCATCGCGCTGCTGGCCGGCTTCTTCCTGGCGACCACCGTCGACGGGGCGAACACCCGGATCTTCCAGTCGACCATGGTCTACGACGTGATCCTCGTCGTGGTGCTCGGGGGTGTCGGGCTTGCCGGTGGCAAGGGCGGCGTCGCCAACGTCCTGGTCGGCACCGCGGTGATCGGCATTCTCGGCAACGGGCTGACCATCATGAACGTCGACTTCTACACGCAGAACCTGGTCAAGGCGTCGATCCTGCTGGTGGCGATCGTCATAGACAGCCTGCTCAACCCCCGCGACGAGCAGACCGCCCAGCAGGGCGACATCTAGACCAGTGGAAAAGACCCCCGCATGAGACTTGAGGAGGATATCATGCAATTCAAAGGCGCCCTGACAGCCGCGCTCATCGCGGCCCTGCCGGCCACCGCCATCGCGCAGGACCGCATCGGCGACGGCAAGCCATGGCAAGACTACTACGCTGCGATGGAGGGCAAGACGGTTGCCTTCGTGCCCATGGCGCTGAGCTTCGATCTCGCGCAACTCTACGACGGTGCGATGCGCAGCTACGCCGAGGAGATGGGCTTCGAGTATCTCGTGCGCGATCCCAACTGGAGCGTCGAGGGAGCGGTCCAGGTGGCCGAGCAGTTCGTCTCGGAAAAGCCCGACATCATGGTCATCCATCCGCTCGACGACAAGGCCTTCATGCGGGTCGTGCGCAAGGCGCAGAAAGAGGGCATCTACGTCATCTTCATGAACCTGAGGTCGGGCGCCGGCACCGATTTCATGGGCGGTGACGCCTTCATCGGTCCAGACTTCGACGCCTTCGGCCGTAAGAAGGCGGCGCTCGCCGCCGAGTTCTGCGCCGACAGCGAAGAGAAGAAGGTCATCATCGTGCAGGCCTCGGCCACCAACTCGGTCGGCATCACCGAGACGAACGGCACCCTTGCCGAGTTCAAGGAGAACCACCCCGACATCGAGGTCGTCGCCATGCAATCGGCCGAGGCGGATCCGGCCAAGGCCAAGGCCATCGTGTCCACCGCGCTCAAGCAGAACCCCGGTGTCTGCGCGGTGATCGACCAGTGGGAAGGTCAGGCCATCGGCATTCCGCCCGCGCTGGAAGAGGCCGGCCTGAAGGATCAGGTCAAGGTCATCACCTCGGGCGGCGGAAGCCGCACGAACGCGTGCAACAACGTCGAGAACGGCAATTACGCCGCATACATCAGCTACAACGCCGGGCACCAGAGCTACATGCTCAAGGGGCTGATCGCGGAGGTCCTGCAGAAGCAGCCCGAACCCGGCTCCGAGCAGTTCTCGATCTACAACGACTTCGTGACCATCACGGCGGACAACATGTCGCCCAACGCCTGCTGGGATCTCGACTTCTACACCCGCCCGTTGAACTGACCGCGACGGCCCCCGGCAAACCCCGGGGGCCTGCCTGACCGATCCGGAGAGCCTCAATGGCCGATACCAGTACCGACGCGGGGCTTGCTCCGCGCCGCAGGCCCGGCCTTACCACGCGCCTGCGCTACCGTCTCATTCCCGACCACCTGCTGGGCGAGATCCTCGCCAAGCCGTGGATCGACACCGCCATCCCGGCGATCATCCTGGCGATCACCATCGCGGTCTTCGCGGCGCTGACGCCGGACTTCTACAGCGCCAGCAACCTCGGCAACCTCGGCCGCGTGCTGGGCGAATACCTGATCATCGCGCTGGGACAGGCGGTGGTGATCCTGGCCGGCGGCATCGACCTGTCGATCGGCTCGATCTTCGCGCTGTGCAATTTCGTCGGCATCTTCCTCGTCTTCACCGCCAAGCTGCACGTGCTGCTGGCACTGCCGCTGGTGATCGCGATCGGCGGGCTGATCGGGGCGTTCAACGGCTACCTCATCGGCTACCTGCGGCTGCGGGCATTCCTGACCACGCTGGTGACGCTTATCATCGTGCGTTCGATCACCGACATCCTCGTGGTGCGCTACGGCTCGAGCCTCATCACCGATTTCGACATCAACGGCATCGACCTCTTCGACTGGTTCGCGGACGGCAGCGTGTTCGGCCTGGCCTCATCCGCGCTGGTGGCGCTCGGACTGGCGGTGATCTTCCACGTGGTGCTGAGCCGCACCCGCTTCGGCTGGCATGTCGCCGCGGTGGGCGGTTCGCGCCGCTCGGCCTTCAATGCCGGGATCAAGGTGCGCCGGACGGTCTTTCTCACCTACGTGATCTCGGGCGCGACGACCGGGGCGGCGGCGTTCTTCTACGTCCCCCGCCTGTCGGCGACCGGCTCGAGCACCGGTGTCGGGCTTGAGATGATCATCATCACCAGCGTGATCCTCGGCGGCATCAGCCTCGGCGGCGGCCGCGGCTCCATCCTCAAGGCGGTGCTGGGCACGCTCGTCGTGGTCATCATCACCTTCAGCCTGCTGCGGTTGGGCCTGGCCTCGGGCGGAAGCTCGGTGGTGTTGGGTGCGATCCTGCTGCTGGCGGTGGTCATCGACATCCGCTGGAACAAGAACCGCCACAAGCTGCTCAACCGCACCTATGCCTCGCCGACGCTGCTCGAGATGCCGCCGATGCCCGACATCGCCGAGGGCTCGTCTTCCCCCTATGCGCGACGCAACCGGCTGGACGACGTCGAGGTGATCGGCAAGGGCGTTCTCGACGGTCCGGAAGACATCATCATCGACGACGAGGGCAACCTTTTCGCCGGCACGAGAAAGGGCGAGATCTATCGCTTCTTCGGACCTGATTTCAAGGAGTTCGAGGTCTTTGCTCACACCGGCGGACGGCCCTTCGGCATCACCGTGGACCGTGACGGCTCGATCCTCTGCTGCGTTGCCGGTGCAGGGCTCTACCGCATCACCAAGGACCGCGAGATCATCGCGCTTTCGACCCAGACGCAGCGCTCGCTGACCTCGATCAAGGATGACAGCCGGGTGCGCATGGCCGACGATCTCGACGTCGCGCCGGACGGGCGGATCTTCTACACCGATCCCATCGGCCGCTACGATGCCTCGGAATGGCTTTCGGATGCGCTCGAGGGGCGCGGCACCGGACGACTGCTGTGCTTCGATCCCGCCGACGGCTCGACGAAAACCCTGCAAAAGGGGCTGCTCTTCGCCAACGGCGTCTGCCTCACCCACGACGGGCAGGCGATGCTCGTCGCCGAGACCTGGGGCGCGAAGATCGGCAAGTACTGGATCGCCGGACCGAAGAAGGGCACCTGGGAGCCGTTCATCACCGATCTGCCGGGCTACCCCGACAACATCAACCGCGCGTCGGACGGCACCTATTGGGTGGCGCTGGTCGGCATGCGCTCGAAGGCGTTCGACCTGGCCCTCGAGATGCCGGGGTTCCGCAAGCGCATGATCCGTCGGGTGGCGCCGGACAACTGGCTGTTCCCGAACACCGGCACCGGCTGCATCCTGAAGTTCGACGAGCAGGGCAACACCATCGAGAGCTACTGGGACCGCCCCGACGGCGCTTGGCCGCAGATCACCTCGATGTGCGAGCACAAGGGCCGGCTGTTCCTCGGTGGGGTCATCAACGACAGGGTTGGCGTGTTGACGCTCGAGACCGCCGACCCCGACTGGACGCAATACGAGTCTTACTGGGGAGGCAAGGCATGATTTCGATGGTCAAGGACAGCTACGACCGGTTCCGCGGCTCGGGGGCTCATGCACTGACGGTGCCGCCGCTCGACGGTGCCTTCCGGGCCAATTCGTCGCTCGACGCGGCGCCCGTGGTGCTGCGCTGCCACGACGCGGACAACGTGGTGCTGCGCAACGGCGCGCTGCACTTCTCCAGCGGGGGCACGGTCCTGCGGATGGAAGCCGACGGCTCGGTCGACCGGGTGCTGTCCGGCGTGGGCGAGATCACGGCGATGGCTGCCGGCCCCGGCGGACAGCTGGCCATCGCCCACGAGGGCGGTGCCGTCACCATCGTGTCGGACACCGGCAAGCGCGAGATCGCCCCGGTCCAGCCGGGCAGCGACGTCACCGCGCTGTGTTTCCTGCGGGACGGCGGGCTGGCGGCGGCGATCGGCGCCGAGGGCCTGCGCTTTCGCGACTGGCGACGCGATCTGATGCTGCGGGGCCGGACCGGCTCGGTCTGGCGACTGCCCGAAGGCGGCGACCCGGAGTGCATGTCGCGGCGTCTCGCCTATCCCATCGGTCTGCTTGAAGAAGAGAGCGGCGCGCTGCTCGTATCGCTCGCGTGGGATCACGCGGTTGCCCGTCTCGAAAAGGGACGACGTCCGCAGACGGTGCTCGGGCACCTGCCCGCCTACCCTGCCCGGCTCGCGCCGGCCGCCGGTGGCGGCTACTGGCTGAGCTTCCTGTCGGTGCGCAATCAGCTGGTTGAGTTCGCACTTGGAGAGCGCCGCTACGTCGAGCGGATGCTGGCCGAGATCGAGCCCGAATACTGGCTTGCCCCCGCGCTGTCGCCACCGGACAGTCCTCTCGCCCCGATGCAGGCCGGGGCCGAGCGCCACCATGGCGAGATGAAACCCTGGGCGCCATCGCTCAGCTACGGGCTGATCGCACGGATCGGGCCCGATCACCTGCCGCGGATGTCGCTTCACAGTCGTGCGGATGGCAACCGGCACGGGCTGACCAGCCTCGCCGCAGACGGCGACACCGTCTTTGCAAGCAGCCGCGGCGCGGGTGGCATCATCCGCATCGAGACGGAGGGCGCGACGTGAACATGACCCGAAGCGAGGCCATGACCGAGCAGCTCAACCGCCCCCCCGCCGAGACCGTCCTGGAAATGCGCGGGGTCACGAAGAGCTACCACGGTGCGATCGCGGTCAACGAGGTCGATTTCACCCTTCGGCGAGGCGAGGTGCACGCGCTGCTCGGCGAGAACGGCGCCGGCAAGTCCACCCTCACGAAGATGATGAGCGGCGTCACCGCGCCGACCTCGGGCGAGGTGCTGCTCGACGGCGCGCCCTATTCCGCAGAGACCCCCGCCGAGGCACGCGAGCATGGCGTGGTCATGGTGTTCCAGGAAACCAGCCTCGTGAACTCGATGACGGTGGCACAGAACCTCTATCTGGGCGACGAGAAGGCGTTCAACCGGTTGCGGCCGCTGTATATTTCCGCGCAGGTCTTTCTCAGCTCGCTGAATTTCGAGGTGGATCCATGGGCGCTTGCCGGCACCCTCGGGGCCGCCAAGAAGCAGATGGTGGAGATCGCGCGGGCCGTTCACCACGAGGCCCGCATCATCATCTTCGACGAGCCCACGACCGCGCTCACGCCGGAGGAGAAGGAACATTTCTTCGCGCTCGTGCGGCGTCTGAAGGCGAAGGGCGTCTCCATCATCTTCATCTCGCATGCGCTTGAAGAGGCGCTGGAGATCGCCGACCGCATCACCATCCTGCGCGACGGCAGCCACGTCATCACCGACGACACCCATGCCTTCGACCGCGAGAGCATCGTGCGCCACATGGTGGGACGCGACCTGTCGGCACAGATCTACTCGGGCGGCACCCGCACGCCGCGCCCGCGCGGGCCGCTACGTCTGAGCGTCGAGAACCTGTCGATGGGCAAGGCCGTCCGAAACAACAGCTTCTCGGTCTTTGCCGGCCAGGTCACCGGGCTCTTCGGGCTGATCGGCTCGGGCCGGACCGAGACCGCAAAGATCGTGTCGGGTGTGCTCAAGCGCAACACCTTCCATGGCGGCACGGTCCGTCTTGACGGCAAGGCTGTGCGCTACCGGGTGCCGCGTCAGGCGATGAAGGACGGGGTGCTCTACGTCACCGAGGACCGCAAGGTCGAGGGCTTCTTCGAGACCATGTCGATCCGCGACAACCTCGTGATGGGACGCCTGGCGCAGCGCGGCGGACCACTGGTGCTGAACAGCGCCGAGGCGCGCGCGCTCTATGATGACTGGAAGAAACGTCTGAACATCAAGGCCCTGTCCGACGAATCCAAGGTTGTCGAACTTTCGGGCGGCAACCAGCAGAAGGTCGTGATCGCCAAGAGCCTCGTGCAGGAGCCGCGGCTCATCATCTTCGATGAGCCGACACGCGGGGTCGACGTGGGCGCCATTGCCGAGATTCACGAGATGATCAACGGGCTCGCCGAAGCCGGTCTCGCGGTGGTGGTGATCTCTTCCTACCTGCCCGAGGTGCGCAGCCTGTCGGACCGCATCCTCGTGATGCGCACCGGCCGTGTCGTGGCCGAGTTCGACCCGGATGCATCGGAGGACGAGATCATGTTCGCCTCGGTCCACTAGGGTCCGACATGATGCCAAGGCAAACGCCTATGAGGGGCAAAGGTCGTGGCGGCCCGGGCTTCGTTGACAGCCCGAACCGGCAGACCGTAGCCTGATTTTCGAGGGATATCCGGGAGGAGAAACGGACCGGCCGCGTCGCCTGAGCAGCGCGCCGACAATCCCCGAAACCATCACTGAAGGGGTCCCTGCGGGGCCCGCTCACGAGCCTGTCGCCACCTCGGCAACGGGCCCGATATCGACGTGTCGAAAGGGGAGATCCACATGGAAGACGACGACGGCCACGGCAAGCTGCACCTGCTGCACATCCTGTTCGGGTTGCCACTGCTGCTGATGATGGCGCACGTCTGCCTCGACGTTCTGCTGCGCCAGGTCTTCGGGATCATCCTGCCCGGCACGCTCGAGATCGTATCGTTCCACTACATGGTGATCGCCGTTTTCCTGCCGCTGGCGCTGGTCGAGCTCTGGCGCAAGTCGGTGGCGGTCGACATCGTCTACCTGATGCTGCCGCGACGGGCGCAGCTGGTGCTCATCGCGCTGGTGCTGGCAACCACTGCGGCGGTCTACCTCGGTCTTGCCTGGCGCACCTGGGGCGACGCCATGGGCGCGATGCGGCGCGGAGATTTCCTGATGGGGGGGCGCCTCGAGGTGCCGACCTGGCAGTCGCGCTTCGCACTGCCGCTGGGCTTCGGCTCGGCCGGGCTGGTCGCACTGTGGCAGCTCTGGGGCGTGCTCTCCGGACGTGACCGCGACAGCTGGACCCAGCAGGGCGCCAACACCAGCGCGGAGGTCGAATGAATGGACAAGGTTGATATCGGTCTTCTGAGCCTCGTCGCCACGCTGGTGCTGCTGGCCCTTCGCCTGCCCATCGGCATCGCTCTGGCGCTGGTCTCCTTCGTGGGCATCGCCGCGATCACCTCTGTCGGAGCGGCCTGGGGCATCGTCAGCACCATCCCCTACAGCTTCGTCGCGACGTGGGAGTTCAGCGCCGTCCCGATGTTCCTGCTGATGGGCTATCTCGCCGCGCGCACCGACATGACCGGCGGCCTGTTCCAGGCCATGCGCATCCTGCTGGCCCGGGTGCCGGGCAGCCTTGCCTCGGCGTCCGTGGGCGCGAGCGCCCTCTTCGCCGCGGCGTCCGGCTCGTCGCTGGCAACCTCGGCGGCGCTGTCGAAGATCGCCGTGCCCGAGATGCTGCGCGCGGGCTACGACAAGGGGCTTGCCACCGGCACCATCGCCGCCTCGGGCACGCTGGGCTCGCTGATCCCGCCGTCGATCCTGCTGGTGATCTACGGGCTGTTCACCTCGACCCCGATCGGCCCGCTGTTCATGGCGGGCTTCATCCCCGGCGCGCTGACCGCCTTCGCCTTCGTCGCGATGATCATGCTGCGGGTCTGGCGCAATCCGTCGATCGCCCCGAAGCTGCAGACGCAGTTCACCCGCGCCGAGAAGATTTCCGCACTGCTCGACATCTGGCCGTTGCCGACCCTGATCGTCGGGGTGCTGGGCGGCATATTCTTCGGTGTCATCACCCCGACGGAAGCCGGTGCCGTCGGAACCGCGCTGGTGATCCTCATCTCCATCCTGCGGCGGCAATTCTCGCTGAAGATGCTGGCACAGGCGGCGGCGGATGCAGCGGTCGCCACCTCGGTGATGTTCGTCATCGCGGTCGGCGCATCCATGTTCGTCCGGCTCATGGCCTTCAGCCAGCTGCCCGGCTTCGCCGCCGACGTCATCCTCGGCATCAGCGACAACCCCTTCGTGGTCATCCTGCTGATCTCGCTGATCTTCGTGTTCCTGGGGATGTTCGTCGACGCGGTGGGGATCATGCTGCTGGTGCTGCCGGTCATCATGCCGCTGCTCGACCAGCTCGACATCAACATGATCTGGTTCGGCATCATCACCATCAAGCTGCTCGAGATCGGGCTAATCACACCGCCGGTGGGGCTCAACGTCTACGTGGTGCGCACCGCGCTCGGGAACCTCGTGAGCCTGCCGACGATCTTCCGGGGCGCCGCCTGGTTCATGCTGACCGATCTCGTGGTCCTGCTGATCCTCGTGGCCTTCCCCGTCATCACGCTTTGGCTGCCGGGCGTGATGGCGCACTGACAACGGCACAATTTCGAGGAGGAGGAAAGATGATCAACCTGAGGACCCTGGCGGGCAGCACCGCTCTCGTGCTTGCCGCCGCTCCGGCGCTGGCCGCAGACTACACGTTCTCGACGTTCCTGGGGCCGAACCACCCCATCACGCTGAACCTGCATGTGCCCTGGGCCGAGGACGTGGCCGAGCGTACCGACGGCGAGATCGACTTCGAGGTCTACGTCGGCGGCGCGATCCTGCCGGGAAACGGCGTGCTTCAGGGCGTTGCCCAGAACGTCGCGCAAGGCGGCTTCATCACCGCCGGCTACGTGCCGGCCGAAATGCCGGTGTGGAACGTCATCGGCGATGTCGCCTGGGAGGCATCGAGCGACTACGCGGTGACCCTCGCGGCCACGGAATTCGGCCTGCTGAACCAGCTCGGGCACGACGAATGGACCGGCAACGGCGTCGTCTTCACCGGCAGCGCATCGACGGTGATGTACAGCTACCTCTGCCGGGGCGAGCCGAAGAGCCTCGAGGACTTCGAGGGCCTGCGGATCCGCACCGCCGGCAACGGCTGGGCGCGCTTTGCCGAGAGCATCGGCGCGGTGCCGGTGAACGTCTCCTACACCGAGACGTATTCCGCGCTGGAGCGCGGGGCCATCGAATGCACCAATCTCGATCCGACCCATCTCTACAACGGTGCGCAGGTCGCCGAGGTGGTGGACTCCGTGGTGATGCTGCCGATGGGCCCGTTCTTCAGCCAGGCCGCCTGGGCGTTCAACCAGTCGTTCTGGAACGACCTGAGCGCCGAGCAGCGGCGGATCATCTTCGAGGAATCCGCCCGTTCCCTCGTGCGGCTGCATGACGCGCAGGACAAGATGCTCGAGGACAACCTCGCGCAGGCCCGAGAGAACGGTCTCGCGGTGATCGAACCGGCCGAGGATCTCGTGGCTGCCAAGGACGCCTTCGTCGCCGACGGCATCGGTGGGCTGGCGAAGATCGCCGAGAACCGCGGCGTGGCGAACTACCAGCAGGCGATCGACGAGTTCTCCGCCCTGCTCACCAAGTGGGACGGGCTCCTGGCCGAGAACGATCGGGACGATCCAGAGGCGATGTACGATCTCATCATGACCGAGCTCTACGACAAGCTCGACCCGGAAACCTACGGCGTCGAATGATGCACAACGCGGCGTGCCCCCGGAGGGGCACACCGCTTCCACGAAAGGAGACCCCATGACCACCTCGGAACGGCTTGCAGATTTCGCCGCCGGCCTGCGCTATGACGATCTGCCACCGCAGGTCACCCGCGAGGCCAAGCGCCTGCTGCTCGACACCATCGGATGCGGTCTCGGCGGCCACGCGGTGGAAAAGGGCCAGATGGCGGTGGCCTACGCCCGTCGGATGGGCGGCGCGCCGGAAGCGACGGTTCTCGGGATGCCGGGCAAGCTGCCGGCTGCCAACGCCGCCTTCGCCAATGGCGACCTGATGAACGCGCTCGACTGGAACGCGCTTCTGCCGCCTTCGCATGTGCCGCCCTACGTGATGCCCGGTGCCATGGCCCTGGCCGAGCTCGAAGGACGGTCGGGCCGCGATCTCATCACCGCGCTCGTGCTCGGCATGGAAGTCGCGGGGCGCGTCGGCCGTTCGCTTGGCGGGCTGCGGGCGACCAAGGGCGGCTACCCCCTGCCGGTCTGGGGCATCAGTTCGAACCAGCTTGGCGCGACGGCGGCGGCGGCGCATGTGCTGGGGCTCGACGCCGGCAAAATGCTGCACGCGCTGGGGCTCGCGGCCTTCCACGCGCCGGTTCCGAGCCATGTGAAATACAATTACACCAAGGAAGTGGGCTACGCGAAATTCGCGCCCTCCGGCTGGATGGCACAGGGTGGCGTGACCACCGCCACGCTGGCGCAGATGGGCTATCGTGGCGACACCTCGTTCCTCGAAACAGAGCGCGGCTTCTGGGCAATGAACGCGGCCCCCGCGTGGGACGAGGCCTCGGTACTGGACGGGATCGGCTCGGACTGGGTGTTTCTCAACGCGGCCTACAAGTTCTGGCCGACCTGCGGCTTCTACCAGTCGCCGCTGGATGCGCTGACTGCGCTGATCGACGAGCATGACATCCAGCCCGAAGAAATCGACGAGATCGTCTATGCCATCGAGCAGTTTGCCAGCATTCCGAAATACACCACCACCGAGCCCAACGATCATATCGAGGCCGCGGCGAGCGGGCCCTACATCCTCTCCGTGGCAGCGCATCGCATCCCGCGCGGGCCCGGCTGGCAGGCAAGGGAACTGCTCGAGCACCCGGGCATTCGCGCTCTCATGAAGAAGGTGCGCCATGAGGTGAACCCGCGCTCGGAGACGCTGCGGCACCAGGACATCGAGGTCGAGGGCCGGCCCTACCTCAGCCACCGGCCCGCGGACGTGCGCATCAGGGCGCGCGGGCAGGTCTTCGAGAAATCCCTGGATTTCGCCAACTGGCTGTCGATCGGCGTCGAGGGCTGCATCCCCACCGACGAGGGACTGGCCGAGAAGTTCCGCGCCAATGCCGAGGGCGTGCTGCCCCCGGCGCAGACCGAGGCGGTGATCGACGCGGTCATGTCACTCGAGGACGTGGGCGACGTCTCCACGATGATGGAGCAGCTGGCTGCACAGGAGCTCGCGCGGGTGTCTGCCTGAGAAACGGGTGCCCGTGCCTCAGGGCGCGGGCACCGTCCGGCGCGGCGGCAGATCGAGCCGCGCCACCATTCCCGAAAGCGAGGGATCCGGCGCCGGGTAGAGATCCAGCACCAGCGGATCGTGGCCGGGGATGACGTGTTCCCAAGAGCCGTCGGCAAGCGACAGGATCGTGCGGAACCCCTCTGCCATCGCGTCGGCATGCAGGATCGATGGGAAGGGAATGCCGCGCTGCGCGTTCAGGAAGAAATGCGCCGCATCCGAGGCAAGCACCACCCAGCCCCGCGACGTCCAGACCCGGACCACCTGAAGCCCGGCGGTGTGGCCTCCGACCCGGTGCACGCTCAGCCCCGGCACGATCTCGGCGCTGCCGTCGTGAAACACCACCCTGTCGCAATGCACGCATCGCACAAGGTGCAGCACGTCGTCGATCTCGTAGCCCCGCCGCAGCACCGGCGCGCACATGCAGCGCCCGGTGACATAGGACATCTCGGCGTCCTGCAGGTGGAAGCGTGCCGCACGGTATTCGGGCAGGTTGCCGGCATGGTCGTAATGGGCATGGGTCAGCACCACGTCCTCGACCTGCGCCGCCTCGATGCCCAGAAGTCCCAGCGCCTCGTGCGGCGGCCGCAGGACGGTGTCGCCCCGCTTGCCCGCCGAGGCCGCCGAAGAGCCGGTGTCGATCACGAAGACCCTGTCGCCGCGTTTCGCGACCCAGGTGTAGAACTCGAGGTCGGAATGCGCCTCGTGCAGGTCGCCCCCCTGCAGGTTCTGGCCGAGTGTCCGCGGCCCGTTACGGGCGTAACGGAGCGCGTAGAGCTCGAACGGGTCCATGGCTCAGGCGGGCTCGCGCATCTCGGCAGCGGCGGCCTGAACCGCACGAACGATCTTGTCGTAGCCCGTGCAGCGGCAGAGGTTCCCGGCGAGCCAGAACCGGATCTCCTCTTCGCTGGGATCGGCGTTGCGCTCCAGCAGGTTCTTCGCCGCCACGATGAGCCCCGGCGTGCAGAAACCGCATTGCAGCGCGGCCTCCTCGAGGAAATGACGCTGCACCGGGTGCAGGGTGCCCTTGTCCGAGACGCCCTCGATGGTGGTGATGGTTTTGCCCTGCGCCTCGGGGGCGAGCATCAGGCAGGAGCAGGTGACGCGCCCGTCCACCTCGATGGAGCAGGCGCCGCAGTCGCCCGAGCCGCAGCCTTCCTTGGAGCCGGTGAGGTTCAGCTCGTCGCGCAGCGCCGAGAGCAGCGTCTGGTCCGGACGGGCGAGGAATTCCATCTCGTCGCCGTTGATCGTCGTGGTGATGTGAAGCTTGGCCATGTGCTGTGCCTCCCCTGTCTCAGGCTTGCGCGCGCGCGAGCGCGGTGGCTGCGGCGCGCTTGAAGATGACGCCGGCGATCCGGATGCGGTATTCCGCCGTGCCGCGCTTGTCGTCGATGGGCTTGCAGACCGCCTGCACCTCTTTCGCGGCGGCATCGAGGGCGGCCTCGTCGACCTTCGTGCCGACCAGCGCCTCGGCGGCCGCGGGCACCAGCAGCGGTGTCGGCGCCACGGCGCCAACCGCGACACGCGCGAAGGTGCAGGTGCCACTCTCGTCCAGCACGATGTTCACCGCTGCGCCGACGACGGCGATGTCCATCTCGGTGCGCGGCGTGAAGCGGAGGTAGGCGTCCCCTGCCCGCGCCGGGCGCTTCGGCAGGTGGATCGCCGCGATCCACTCGCCACGCTCGAGGCTGGTGCGGCCGGGGGCCACCGGAATGTCCTCGACCGGAACGTCGCGGCGCCCGGAGGGTCCGACCACGGTGACGGTGGCACCGGCCGCGATCATGCCCGGCACGCTGTCGGCAGCCGGGGAGGCGTTGCAGAGGTTCCCCGCCGGGGTCGCCCGGGACTGAACCTGCATGGAGCCGATGAGATCGATCCCCTCGCAGACCCCGGGCCACGCGGCGCGCAGGGCGGCATGTTCGTTGATCCTCGCGCCGCAGACCGCCGATCCGATGTGAAACCCGCTGTCGTCCTCGGTGATCTCACCCAGCTCGGGGATCGCCTTGATGTCGACTACCAGCGAGGGTGCGCGCATTCCCGCGGTCATCTGCACCACAAGGTCGGTGCCCCCCGCGAGAACGTGCGCCGCGCCGGCCTCGGCCGCAAGCAGGCCGACGGCCTCGTCGATGGATGTCGCCGAAACATATTGCATCTGTCGTGAACTCCTCCGCTCGGCCGGTCGCGTCTCCTCGTGGCGCGGTCCCGGCCCATGCGTCAGTGTCACCGTGCGCCCCCCTGCGCACAAGGCGTTTGGCCCGTCTGCAGCGCTTGCAGAGGCGCAGCCAATGCCGGGGCAAGGCGGGCGGGATACCGCGCCCTGCCCCGGCGGCAGCTCAGGTCAGCCAGAGCGTGATCGCCGGGAACGCGAGCAGCAGGGCCAGCGTCACGAACTCGGCGATGATGAAGGGCGTGACACCGGCGAAGCTCTTGCGCAGGTCCGTTCGCGTCGAGGACCCGGTGACGAAGACGACCATGCCAAGCGGTGGTGTCACCAGCCCGATCTCGGTGGTCTTGATCATGATCACGCCCCACCACACCGGATCGAAGCCCAGGCCCACCATCAGCGGGGTCGAGATCGGAGCCGTGAGGATGAGCACCGCCGCCTGGTCCATGAACATGCCCAGGATCAGGTAGATGAGCACGACGATAAGCATCGCCTGCACCGGGGACATCCCGCTGGCAGCGATCCACTCGAGCAACGTGTCGGTGATCTTGGTGAACGAGATGAAATAGCCGACGACATGCGCGCTGATGATGATCATCATGATCATCGAGGTGATGCGCATGGTGCCCCCGAGGGCGTGCGTGAAGCTGTTGGTGGTCATCCGGCCGGAGAACACCGAGATCAGAAGCGCACCGAAGGCACCGATGGCAGCCACCTCGGTCGGCGTCGCGATGCCGCTGTAGAGCCCGCCGAGAACCACGACGATCAGCAGGAACATCGGCCAGACGCGTCCGCCGCGCTCCTCGGCCATGGCGCGCTCCTTGTCGGCGTCGCTCGGCCCCCACTCCGGCTTGAACTTCAGCGTCAGCGAAATGGTGAGGATGTAGCCGAGCATGGTCATCAGGCCCGGTGTGACGCCCGCAAGGAACAGCTTTCCGATCGAGGTCTCGGTGACGACACCGTAGATCACGAAGGCCACCGACGGCGGGATCATGATCGCCAGTGTGCCGGCGATCGAGATGGTGCCGACGGCAAGCTGCGGCGAGTAGCCGGCCTTCATCATCGCCGGGAAGGACGCCCGCGCGAGGCTTGCCGCCGATGCGGTCGACGAGCCGGTCGCGGCGGCGTGGATCGCGCCGGCGAAGATGCAGGCCATGGCAAGACCGCCGCGCACCTTGCGCAGCAGGCGATTGCAGGCCAGCAGAAGGTCGGTGGCGACGCCCCCGCAGGCGAGGAACTCGGCCATCAGGATGAACATCGGAATGGTCAGCATGATCGAGCTGGCGACGGTGCCGTGCACCACCTTGCCCAGCAGCGTCTCGATCATGCCGAAGGGGACCAGCATGTTCAGGCTGATGACGCCCGCGATCCCCAGCGCGTAGCCGATCGGAACCGCAAGGACCATGAGCCCGAGGAGAATGGCAACGCCGATTGCGAAGGTCATGCCGCGCCCTCCTCGATCTCGGCGGTGACCTCGAGCCCGTGACGCGGGCCGACGCAGGTCAGCAGCAACCGGAGCGACAGAAGCCCCATCCCGATGGGAATCCAGATCCAGGACCAGTGCCACGGCCAGTCATAGACACCCATGTCGACCGATCCGGTGCTGTAGGTGTCCCACCACTCGTAGCCACCGAGCCACGCGAGCTGCGCGCAGTAGATGCCGCTGGCAAGAAGCCCGACACGCAGCAGGATCGTCTGCAGCAGTCGCGGCAACGCATAGAGCATGAAGGTGATGCGGATATAGCCCCCGGTCTTGAACGCCCAGGCCATCGGCATGCAGATCAGGCCGACCATCAGGTAGTTCTCGGTGACGAAGAGATTGAAGTTGAGCGGGCTGTTCAGTGCGTAGCGGAACAGCGCATCGGCGGTGTTCAGAACCATCGCGGCGAGCATCATCGCGGCGGCGATCACCGCCGCGGCGATCTCCACCGGTGACAGAATCCGGTCCGCGACAGTCCATGCGCGCCCCAGCGGCGAGCGGTTCTCGGTCATTCCTTGGTCCTCCCTGCATGGCGCAGCATGCGTCGTTCGGCACGGGCCCGGTCCGGGTCGCAGAGAAGCCGGACGGTCAGCATGCCGAGGTTATCCCAAGTTTAGTCATACTTCCCGAAATCCGTCGGGATCAATGCGCAGCCGAGCCTATGTCGGCCATAGGCTCGCCTTTGGCCGTGGCCCACGTCAGGGCCCTGATGCTTGGAGAGAAGCCCTGCACTCTTTACCTTTGCGGGCAAGGGCGACATGTTCGCCGCGTCCGGAGGAGGATGCCGGGCCCGTGCGGGGCAAGGTGACAGGGAACCGGGACGCTAGATAGATCTACTTGGGAGGACCATCATGACAGGACCTGCTTACAGGAAAACCGGCCTCGGGCTGGCGCTGGCCGCGACCACGGCCCTGACCGCAACCTCGGCGGCACAGGCAGAGACGATGATCGTCGCCACCGACCTGCCCCCCACGCATTTCGTTTCGGTGCAGGGGGTCGAGCGCCTGATGAACTGCATAACCGAGGCCGCCGGCGACGAGATCGACTTCAACTACTTCCCCTCCGGCCAGCTGGTGAAGCGCGACGAAGGCGTCTCGGCGCTTCAGAAGGGGCTGGCGCAGCTGACCTTCTCGACGATCGCTGCCGAGACCGCGACTGTGCCGCTGCAGAGCGTGACCGTGCTGCCGGGCATGTTCGAAAGCGCCGTCGACGGGGTCGAGGCCTGGCGCGCGGCGATCAGAACCGACGGGGCGCTGAAGGACGAGCTCGAGAGCGTCGGCGTCAAGCCGATCCAGATGAGCCTGCTTGCGCCCTACCAGATCATGGGCACGCAGAACTACGCGGATATCGCCGACTGGCAGGGCAAGAAGATCCGCACGACGGGCTCGGCGCTGAACTTCCTCGTGGACAGCATCGGCGCGGTCTCGGTCGAGATGTCGGCCAACGATCTCTACACCGCGATGCAGCGCGGCACGGTCGATGGCACGATCCTGTCGTTCGCCTCGGCCACGCCCTACTCGGTCAACGAGGTCGCCACCCACATGAGCGAGAATGCCAGCTTCGGCACCTCCGCCTCGTGGATCGGTATGAGCCAGGAGTATTTCGACAGCCTGTCGCCCGAGCACCAGCAGATCGTCGACGAGTGCGGCAAGACCACCGAGCTCGAACTCGCGGCATGGGTCGACGAGAACGAGGGCCGCATCCGCGACGAGTATCGCGAGCAGGGCATCGAGATCTACGAGCTGAGCGACGACCAGCTCGCGGCCTTCTCCGAGGCGATGGCGCCGGTCGAGAACGACTTCGTTTCGCGGCTCGAGCGCCGTGACCTGCCCGCGCAGGAAGCGCTCGACCTGTTCAAGGAGCAGCTCGCGAACTGACCCCTCCGAGCAGGCCGGACATGACGAGGGGTGGGCCCGGGCCCGCCCCTTTTTTCTTGTGGCAGGACAAGACGCATAGGCCTGCGCGAGGGTCAGCCAAGGCAGCGGCGCGACCGTGGTTTACCGGAAAATAATGCATGATACACAATTATGTATCGGCCCGCGTCCGGGCCGTCGGCGATCGCCGGGGAAACACCACCTAGGGAGGCGCGGATGCCCGCAAACTACAAGCAACTCGCCAGCGGCATGTTCTACGAGGAACTCGAGCCGGGCACGGTATACAAGCACTCGATCACCCGCACGGTGACCGAGGCCGACAACCTTCTGTTCTCGACCCTGACATACAACATGGCCTGGCTGCATGTTGACGACGAATACTGCAAGAACCACTCGATGTTCGGGCAGCGGCTGGTCAACAGCAACTTCACGCTGTCGCTCGTGGCCGGGGTGCAGGTGCACGACATGACGCTCGGCACGACGCTGGCCAACATGGGCTATTCCGACGTCAAGTTCCCCAACCCGGTGTTCATCGGAGATACCATCTATTCCGAGACCGAGGTGCTCTCGAAGCGCGAGTCGAAGTCGCGGCCCAACGCCGGGCTGGTCGAGTTCGAGACCCGTGGCCTGAACCAGCGCGACGAGGTCGTGGTGACCCTGCGCCGCACCGGAATGATGATCAAGAAATCCTCCTTCGAGGAGGAAAGCTGAGGCCTACGCCTTCTCGGTCTGGCGCATCATCGCGAGATAGCCCTCGCGTCGCGCCGGATCGACCTTCAGCGGGCGGTCGTAGGACGGATCCTCCGGCCCCCTCACCGGGCCCCGGCCCGCGTTCATGAAGTCCTTCACCTCCTGCGGCAGGATCGCACGGGTCGAGGTGAAGGAGGTGAGATCGTCCATGTCGGGGATCTCGTCCATCATCGACCAGTCGCGCAGCGTCACGCGTGCGGCGATGCGCCAGGCGCCCTCGCGCTTTTCCAGCCGGTCGACATAGCGCCCGCCGCCAAGCGTCAGCGGCTTTCCCTTGCGGTTCATGCAGACGAACATGAAGTAGGTCTCGGCGTGGGCGGTGTCGCCGTCCAGCTCGACGGTCTGGTTCAGCAGGCAATGCTGGTGCGACAGATGCGCCGCGCCGTGCTGACCAAGTGCCCAGTCGACGAATTCCTCGGGTGTGCCGACGAACTTGCCGTGCTCGTCGAGACAGTCGGGATGAAAAGCCGACAGGATCAGGTCGCGGTCGAACCGGTCGACCCCCCGGCAGTAGCGCACGAGGCACTGGCGGATCTGCTCGCGGTCCCAGAGCTCCTGGACCTTCTGCTCGAACGACGGTTCCGTGGTCATCATGGTCTCCCCCCATGGTTGCTGTCGCCGCCCAGTATGCAGCAAGCGCCCGCGCCTGCGAGGGGGCGGCGCGCGGCATAGCCCGCGCCTATGCGCCGTCGAGGAGCCGCATGACCGTGCCGCGAAAGCCTCGGAAATCGGTGCCCGCCTGACCTACCCTGTGCGCGGACAAGACACGGGAGGATACCTGATGAAGATTGGAATGATCGGCGCGGGCCGCATTGCCTCGGCCCTTGTGGAACGGCTCGCACCGCACGGGCACGAACTGATGATCAGCAACTCGCGCGGACGCGAGGCTGTGCAGGAGACCGCCGATGCGCTCGGCTGCCTTGCCGGCTCGGCCGAGGACGCGGCCGCCTTTGGCGAGGTCACGGTGGTGACGGTGCCGCTCAATCGTTTCGACACGATCCCGGCCGAGGCCATCGGGGACCGTATCGTCGTTGATACCTGCAACTACTATCCGGGTCGCGACGGCCCGCATCCCGAGTTCGAGGGCGGCGGCGACACCACCAGCGAGCAGCTGCAGCGGATGATGCCGCAAGCACGGGTGGTCAAGGCGTTCAACTCGATCATGTCGGCGCATCTGGCCGAGGGTGGGCGCCCCACTCCGTCGGGCGGACTCCACGCGCTGCCGATCGCCTCGGACGACACGGCGGCGGCGGACGTGGTGGCGCAGATCGTCCGCGACTGCGGTCTCGATCCGGTCTACGCAGGTCCGCTGAAGGACAGCTGGAAGTTCGAACGGGCCCGTCCGGTCTATTGCCGGCCGCTCGATGCCGAGGCGCTGCGGGAGGGGCTTGCCGCCACCACCCCGCAGGACTTCGTGCCCGAGAACAGCTGGAAGGACTGAGCCTTCAGCGCGGCGCCCCGGTCTCTCCCGGGCGCCGCGTCTCCTCGGCATCGAGGAAGTCGAACCGGTAGAAGCGGCGCGCGATCTTCCAGCCCTCCTCCGTGCGGCGGTAGGTGTCGGTGTATTCGACAAGACTGCGCGGCATCACCCGCGACGAGATCACCCCCTCCTGCGGCGCCGGCTCGCGGAAGACGATCGCGTAGGACGTCCCCTTGGCGTTGTCCGCGTCGATCACGTCGACGATCTGGTTCGTTGCGATATGCCGCCCCAGCCGGTCCTTCGGGTAGCGCCCGATCCAGGCACGGATGGCCTCGCGCCCCTCGATCGGCACCGGCTCGACGGCTGGCTTGTAGACCGCATCCTCGGTGTAGATCGACGCGAAGCCGTCGGGGTCGAGATGATCGAGATGCTGGCAGTAGCGCACCGTCAGATTGCGGCACTCGTGCTCGATCAGCATGCGTTGAACGGGGTCCATGTCGTCTCCTTCTCTCGAACGGGGCGACGCCCCCGAAGGGGCGCCGCGTGGTTCAGTCGATCAGGCTCGGAAGCCACAGCGCGATGGCCGGGAAGCTCACCAGAAGCGTCAGGGTGATGAGGTCGGTCGCGATGAACCAGAGCGCGCCCCGGAACACGGTCGAGATCGGAACGATCCCGCGCAATGCGGACCCGATGACGTAGCAGTTGAGCCCGACCGGGGGCGTGATCATGCCGATCTCCAGAAGCTTGATGACGATGATGCCGAACCAGATCATGTCCACGTTCGCCGCCTGCAGCAGCGGGAAGAAGATGGGCAGGGTCAGCAGCATGATGCCGATGGACTCGATGAACATGCCGAGCACGATGTAGACCACGGCGATCATCAGGATCAGCTGAACCGGGCTGTCGCCCATGCCCATCATGAAGCTCGCAACCGCGCGCGGCACACCAGTGAGGCCCATGAAGCTCGTGAACATCGTGGCGCCCACGGCAATGATGAAGACCGTCGAGGTGCCGATGGCGGCGTCGCGGACGGCGGTGCGCACCACGGTCCAGTTCAACCGGCGCTTGAAGGCCGCCAGCACCATCGCCAGCGACGCACCGACGGCGCCGGCCTCGGTCGGGGTCATCACGCCGGCGAAGATGCCGCCGAGGACGCCGAGGATCAGTGCCGGCAACGGCCACACCTGCTTGATCGCGGCCAGCGTTTCCGCCCGCGTCGCACGCTCCTCGGAGCGCGGTGCGAGATCGGGGTTGGCCTTCACCCGCAGCATGATCATCGTCATGTACATCGCCGCCGAAAGCGCCCCCGGCAGGAAGCCCGCGAGGAAGAGCTTGCCGACCGACACGTTGGCGAAGATCGCGTAGACGATCATCAGGATCGACGGCGGGATCAGCGAACCCAGCGTGCCTGCCGAGGCGATCGTGCCCGTGGCCAGCGCCTTGTCGTAGCCCTGCTTGAGCATTTCGGGCACCGCGATCCGCGACATCGCCGCCGAGGTCGCCACCGACGATCCCGAGGCCGCCGAGAACATGGCGCATGCGCCGACGCCGGCGCAGCCGAGACCGCCGGGAACCCGCCTCAATATGATCTTCAGGGCCGCGAACAACCCGTCGGTGAGCCCGCCGTTCGAGGCGACGTAACCCATCAGCAGGAACATCGGCACGGCGCTGAAGCTCCAGTTGGCGATGAAGTCGAAGGGAATGGCGCGGGCGATGCCCCAGGCAACCTGGAGGCCGAGCGCGGCCCAGACGCCGCCGAAGGACACCACGAGCAGCACGATGCCGATGGGCGCGCGCAGGGCGATGAGGGCCAGCACGAGACCCGCGCTGGCAAATCCTATTTCTAGCATGGACATGTCAGTCGGCTCCGTGATCGATGTCTGCGGTATGCACCGCGGTAAGCTCGGCCCGGGCCCGCGGCTTGAAGAGCAGCCGCGCGAAGAGCATCAGGCAGACGGCAGCCGCGAGCATCATCGCGCAGGGCAGAAGGAAGCGGGCCGGCCAGATGTAGACGCGCACCGCGCCCATCACGATCTCCTTGCGCTCGAACGCCTTGATGGCATCCGGCCACGAGATCCACGCGACGCCGCCGTAGCCGATGGCGCTCAGCAGCAGCACGAAGCCCACCACCGCGACCTGCATCCGCGGCGACATCATCTGGTAGAACAGCTCGACCGCGATTGACTGACGCGTCAGTTCGACGAACCCCATGGGAAGAACGACGATTGCCACCATGTAGTAGTAGGCGGTGACCTCCAGGGTTCCCTGGATCGGCGTGTTGACGGTGTACTTCAGGACCACGTCCAGCGTGACGTGCACCATCATCGCCAGCACCGGTATGGTGGTGACGGTGACGAGCGCTTCCGACACCCACTCAAGCGGATTGCGGATCATCCTCCTCCCTCCTTTTCCTGCGGTCTGCGCGGGGTCGGGCGATCCTCCCTGCCCGATTGTCCCGTATCGCGACCTAGTAGCCCCCGTTCTACGGGTCGCCCTCATTTCGCGGCAAGCACGGCCTTTGCCAGCGGACCTTTAGGGGTCAGGGGCACCGCCTATGGGGTGAAGAAAGCCGTTCCTCCAGCCCGCACCGGGAGCGTATAGTCCCATATTGCATCATTCTCGCATTTCGCGGCCGGGAGGGCCGCGCTCGACGGGACATCAGGGAGGAGGGTCACCATGAGGACCATGAAAGCACTGCTGCTTGCGGGCAGCCTCGGCGCGCTTGCCGCCACCGGAGCGGTCACCGGCGCACAGGCCGAAACCTATCGCATCTCGCACTACCAGTCCGACGGCGAAACGACCGTTCGCGTCGCCAAGTGGTTCGCCGAGGAAATCGAGAAGGCCACCGACGGCGAGATCGCCTTCGAGGTCTTCACCGGCGGCGTTCTGCTGCCCGCCAAGGCAACCCTGCAGGGCATCGGCGACGGCGTGGTCCAGGAAGGCTTCCATACCTCGGGCTACACGCCTTCGGAGCTGCCGCTGTCGAACGCACTTTCGGGCTTCGGCTACATCGAGCCCGATCCCACCACCGTCGGCGCCGCCTTCGCAGACTGGGCGATCAACGACCCGGCGGGCAACGGTCAGTACGCCGAGCACAATGTCGTGCCCTTCGGCGGCTTCTCGACGCCGACGTACCCAGCGATCTGCAACACCGACGAGCCGGTCACCACGCTCGAGGACCTGCAGGGCCTCAAGATCCGCTTCCCCGGTGGCCTGACCTCGAAGCTCGCACAGGACCTGGGCGTGATCCCGGTCAACATTCCGGCCCCCGAGATCTACCAGGCGCTTCAGACCGGCCAGATCGACTGTGCCGGCATCCTCGCGGCGTGGCTGAACATCGACAACTCGCTCGACGAGGTGTCGAAGTCCGTGACGCTGCTGGGCTGGGAAGGCAGCTTCAACTCGCCGCTGCAGCTCTTCAACAAGGACTTCTGGCAGAGCCTGACCGATGATCAGCGCGCCGAGATCATCAAGCTCGCCGCCCGCGCCCACGCCAAGGCACAGATCGACTTCAACAGTTCCAACCAGAAGGCGCTCGACACCACCGCCTCCAAGGGTCACCCCGTGGTCGAGCCCGACGAGAGCATCCAGAACGCCGTGCAGGAATGGATCGACAACGGTCTCGGCGACCGCGCCGCGGTGGCCCGCGATGCCTACGGCGTCGAGGATCCCGAAGCGCTCTTCGCCTCCTTCGAGCCCTACATCGAGAAATGGCGCGAGCTGATTTCGAACATGGATGATCCGCTCGACGAAGACGAGCTCACCCAGGTCTTCTACGACAACCTCTACGGAGAGCTCGACCCGGCGGAATACGGCATGAACTGATCGACTGCCCCGACGCGGGACGCAGTCCGAAGGCGGGGTCCCCGAGGCCCCGCCTTTTCCTTTGCCCCCCTTCGCCCTATCCGCCCTTGCGCCCACCGCCGCGTTGCGGTCCCTTTGGGCGACTGCACGGGGGCCTTCAGATGAGCGAAATCGGCACACCGACCTATTACAGCCGGGTCGAACGCTGGGAATGCGATTACAACAACCACTGGAACGCGCGCTACTACGGCCGCAGCTTCCAGATGGCCGCCGAGGCGCTGGCAACGCCGCCCGGCGCCAGTGGTCCGGGGGGCGCGACCACGCCCCTGCGCCACCTGCGCTTCCACAGCGAGCTTTTCGTCTCGGCCCCGGTCTCGGTGCGCAGCGCCCGCCTGGCGTCGGGCCCGCACGAGGGCGCGATCGTGCATCTTCTCAGCAGCGGTGACACCCTGTCGGCCACGGCACTCGATCTGCCGGGCGGCAACGCCGGGCTTCCTCCGGTCGACCCCGAGGACGTGCCGCTCGCCCTGCCCCGCGGTCTTGACCTAGATCCCATGGGCGACTGGCCCGCGGAGGGCCGTTACGACCTTACGGTTCCGCTCGGACCGGTGCGCCCGTCCGATCTAGACCATACCGGCGAGATGCTCTTCGAGCAGATCATCCGCCACAGCTCGGTCTCTTCGCATGCACAGCTCAACGGGCTTGGGCTGACGCCGGAATTCTCGAACGAGACCGGCATCAACCGGATGGGCGTCGAGTTCCTGGTGTCGCGCGGTATCGCCCCGGCCGCGGGCACGCCGCTCTTCGCGAAATCGAAGCTCCAGCGCATCAAGGGCAAGAGCTTCTGGTGCGCGCACCGCATCGTTACCGATCTCGGAGAGACCGTCGCCACCATCGAGCAATGCCTTCTGACGGTGGACCTGAACACCCGCAAGGCCGTTGCCGTGCCGGACTTCCTTTACAAGGCACTGGACTAGGCCGGCGGCTCAGGGCGACGGCGGCAGCTTGCGCTTGCTGACCGGCCCGCCCGCGCGGCTCTCGCGCCAGAGGATGAACAGGCCCGCGGCGACCACCATCGCCCCGCCGACCAGCGTGTTGATCCCCGGCACGTCGTCGAAGATCAGCCACCCCAGCGTGATCGCGAAGAGCAGCGAGGTATACTCGAAGGACGCCGTGACCGACGCCGGCGCGGCCTGAAGGCTCAGCGCCATGCACAGTTGCCCGAACCCGCCGAGGATACCGCAGAGCACCAGCAGCCCCGCCTGTTCCCAGGTCAGGGGCACCCAGCCGCCAATGGCGGAGAGCGCAAGCAGCGACGACGAAATCAACCAGAAGTAGGCGGCGATCGTGGTCGGTGCCTCGGTCTTCACGAGGCCGCGCACCAGCAGGAAGACCACCGCCACGCCGGCGGCGGCGATCAGCGCCGCGGCAATGCCGATCAGCTCGGCGCGGCTCAGCTCTCCGGTACCGCTGGTGAGCATCGAGAGGTTCGGCCAGGTGATGACGAGCACGCCGAGAAAACCGAAGGCGACGGCGCCCCAACGGTTCGGCCCCACGACCTCGCGCAGGAAGAGCGCCGAGAACGCCACAACGAAGAGCGGCTGGGTGTATTGCAGCGTCACCGCCTCGGGCAGCGGCAGCGCCTGAACCGCGACGAAAGTCAGCCCCATCATCGTCAGCCCAAGCGTGGTTCGCGTCACGTGGCCGAAGATCCGCTTGGTCCGGAAGGCTGCGGTCAACTCGCCCCGCAGGATCAGGAGCCCCGCGATGGGAAGGATCGAGAAGAAGCAGCGGAAGAACATCAGCTCTCCCAGGGGGACGTCGTCGATCAGCTTGACGAGGGTCAGCATCAGAACGATGCAGATGACGTAGAGCACCTTGAAGAAGATGCCCCGCAAATGCGACTCGCGCGGGTCGCTCAGCGCGATATGGGTCATGGCAGCCCCTCCTCACGGGCCGACTCCAGTCTGCCCAAGGTTGCGCGGCGCTCCCAGCCCGCCCGGCACGGTCATAGGCCCAAGGTGGCGCAGCCGAAGGGAAAAGCTCGGCGGTCCGCGAAGGGCGTCGTCCGCCACCCGGCCGGGATGATAACAAGTCCGCAGCACGAGACACAGGGAGCGAGACCATCATGCAAGGCATTCTCGAGGGCATCCGGGTTCTTGATTTCGGGCGGTGGATCGCCGGACCGTATTGCGCCCACCTGCTGGCCAGCTTCGGTGCCGACGTGGTGCGCATCGAGCGGCCACGCGGCGAGGACGACCGATTTCTCATGCCGGTCACCGAGCACGGCGAGGGCGCGCAGTTCCTCCAGTGCAACGGCGGCAAGCGCTGCCTCGCGCTGCACATGACCTCGCCCGAGGGGCGCGAGGCGATCCGCAAGATGATCGCCCAGGCCGACGTGGTCGTGGCGAACTACTCGCCGAGCGCGCTGAAGTATTTCGGCCTCGACTACGAGACGCTCAGGGAGATCAAGCCCGACATCATCCTTGCCAGCGCCAGCGCCTACGGCACCAGGGGGCCGATGGCCGAACGGATCGGCTTCGACGGGGTCGGCCAGGCGGTGAGCGGCGCTGTCTGGCTCACCGGCGAGGAAGGCAAGCCGCATCGCGCGGCCACGGCGCCCATCGATTTCGCCACCTCGCTGTCGCTGGCCTACGGAACACTCGCCGCGATCATCCGCAAGATGCGCACCGGCGAAGGCACCAATGTCGAGGCATCGCTGGTAGGCACATCGCTGAACCTCACCAACCAGATCCTGATGGAAGAGGCGACCGGCTTCCGCCATCGCACCCCCATCGGCAACCGCAGCCCCATGTCGGGGCCCTCTGACATCTTCAAGGCGCGCGACGGCTGGTTCATCATGCAGGTGATCGGGCAGAAGGTCTTCCAGCGCTGGTGCAAGATCGTCGAACGCGAAGACCTGCTGGACGATCCGCGCTTCGCGACGGATGACAAGCGTGGCGCGAATGGCGAGGAACTCAGCGCAATCATGCAGAAGTGGTGCGCCGACAAGACGCGCGACGAATGCATCGACATCCTCGGCAACGCGAGCATCGGCTGCGGCCCGGTCCTGTCGCCGGCCGAGGTCACGGGCGGAGCGCTCGACCTGCGCGAGACCTTCATGCGCGACGTGGCGTTCCCGGGCTCAGCGCCCTTCCCGCTGGTGCCGCCGCCGGCGCAGCTGTCGGCCGGGAGCGTCGCCTTCGACCGTCCGCCACTTCTGGGCGAGCACAGCGCCGAGGTCCTCTCGGACTACGGGTTCTCGGAGGCGGAGATTGCCGCCATGTGCGAAGCCGGCACCGTAAAGCTCGGCGATGCTGAAATTCCCGCCCCGCGCGCAGAAGCCGGCTGACTGCACGCGCTTCAAGACACATTCGCGGTGCGGCCCCCTGCCCCGCGAGACGCAATGACGAAGGCGCGGTCCGGGAGACCGCGCCTTTTTGCATGAGATGAGCCCAAATTCCAGCGAGCGCCGTTCAGTCACGGCGGAGCCGCGGTCGCGGTATCGACCCGCTCCGCCGGGGGCTACACGCGTCATGCGCCGCCGACGGTCGAACGGAAAAGGCCCCGCGATCACCCGCGGGGCCTTTCTCGTTTGATGTGGCGCGGGTCAGCGCTTGCGAGAGAAGTCCGGACGGCGCTTTTCGCGGTGGCTCGCGACGCCCTCGCGCACGTCGGGACCGCCGAAGCCCAAGAATTCCAGCGCAAGACCGGCCTCGAAGGTGCCCGCGTTCTGTTTCCAGAACAGGTTGAGCGTGCGCTTGGTCCACTGGATGGATTCCTGCGCGCCGCGGTTCAGCTTGCTTGCCGTCTTGCGGGCGGTCTCGAGCAGGTCCGCCTCTTCGACGGTCAGCGACACGAGGCCGATGCGCTCGGCTTCCTCGCCGGAGATCTTGTCGCAGGTCAAAAGCAGGTACTTCGCCTTGGCCATCCCGCAAAGCAGCGGCCAGACCGCCGCCGCGTGGTCGCCCGCCGCCACGCCGAGGCGGGTATGGCCATCGACGATCACCGCATCCTTGGCGGCGATCGAGATGTCGGCCATCAGCGCGACCACAAGCCCCGCGCCCACGGCAGGCCCGTGGATCGCCGAGATGATCGGCTTCGAGCAGTCGATCATGTTGTAGTAGAGATCGCGCGATTCCTTCAGCACCTGCGTAAGCGTGCCGTAGTCCTCGATCTGCGCGTCGATCAGCGCGAAATCTCCGCCAGCCGAAAAGGCCTTGCCCGCGCCGCGCACGATCACGACGTTCACGTCGGGGTCTTCGTCGATGACATTCCAGACGTAGGGAATGTCGGAGTGGACCCGCGCATCGACCGCGTTGAGATTGGGGCCGTCGAAGATGACTTCGAGCACGCCCGGCTCGTTCATCTCGAACTTGAACGCGAAGTCGTTGTATCTGTCGAGGTTGCTCATTTCCGTATTCCTTAGCTGACGCGTTCGAAGATCGCGGCGAGGCCCTGGCCCCCGCCGATGCACATGGTCTCGAGACCGTAGCGGGCCTCGCGGCGCTCCATCTCGCGGAGCATGGTCGCAAGGATGCGCACGCCTGTCGCCCCGACCGGATGGCCGAGCGAGATGCCCGAACCGTTGACGTTGAGACGGGCGTAGTCGTCCTCGCCGAAGCCCCAGCTCTTGGTGCAGGCAAGCACCTGCGCCGCGAAGGCTTCGTTGAGCTCGACGAGGTCCATGTCCTTCATGGCGAGCCCTGCGCGGGAAAATGCCTTTTCCACTGCCGGCACCGGGCCGATGCCCATGCGCTCGGGTCCGACACCAGCGACGCCCCAGTTCACGAGCCGGCCAAGCGGCTTCAGCCCCAGGGCCTCGGCCTTTTCACGGGTGGTGACGATGCAGGCCGCCGCCGCGTCGTTCTGCCCCGAGGCGTTGCCCGCGGTGACCGTGGACTCGGGGTCCGACTTGCCGAGGATGGCGCGCAGCTGCGACAGGCTCTCGGGCGTCGCGTCGTGGCGGATGTGCTCGTCGGTATCGAAGACGGTCTCGCCCTTGCGGCTCTTGATCGTCACCGGCACGGTCTCGTCGGCGAACTTGCCCGCCGCCGTGGCGGCCGACGCCTTGGCGTGGGAGTTGGCGGCGAAGGCATCCTGCTCCTCGCGCGAGATCGAGAAGTCGCGGCGCAGGTTCTCGGCGGTTTCCAGCATGCCGCCGGCCACCGGGTAGAACTTGCCGCCCGAGGTGACACGGCCGCGCCCGATCCGGCACATCAGCGATGCGTCACGGCCCTTGAGGCCCCAGCGCGCGCCCATGGTGTAATATTCCGCCTGGCTCATGGATTCAGCGCCGCCCGCGACGATGAGATCCGCGACGCCCGTCTGCACGCACATCGAGGCGTTGATGACCGCCTGCAGGCCCGAGCCGCAGCGCCGGTCGATCTGGGTGCCGGGCACCGAGATGTCGAGCCCCGCGTCGAGCGCCGCGATGCGCCCGATGGCCGGAGCCTCGGAGTTGGGGTAGACTTGACCGAAGATCACGTCGTCGATGTCCTCGCTTTTCACCCCGGTGCGGGCGACGAGCGCCTTCATGACGGTGGCGGCAAGATCGGCGACGGGGACGTCGCGCAGGGAGCCGCCATAGCCCCCGACCGGGGTGCGGATCGGCTCGCAGATGACTGCTTCGCGCATGTTGTGTTCCTTCCTGTGTCCCGGAGTGGCGTCAGTACGACCGCGGCAGGCCGAGCACCTTGTCCGAGATGTAGTTCTGCACCATCTGCTGGCTGATCGGCGCAATCTTGAGATGCCGGGCTTCCATCCAGAAGCGCGAGACGTGGTATTCCGTCGACATGCTGAAGCCGCCGTGGAACTGCATGGCGCGGTCCGCCGCCTCGAACCCGGCATCGCTGGCAAGATATTTCGCGGCGTTGGCCTCGGGCCCGCAGGGCCGGCCTTCGTCGAACAGGCGCGCGGCCTTCTGGGTCACCAGATCGGCGGCCTCGAGCCGCATCCAGGCATCGGCGAGCGGATGCGCCACCGCCTGGTTCTTGCCGATGGGCCGGTCGAAGACGACGCGGTCCTTGGCGTATTGCACCGCGAGGTTCAGTGCGCCGCGCCCGAGCCCGATGCAGGTCTGCGCGACCGCGATACGCTCGGGGTTGAGCCCGTCGAGCAGGCAGCGGAAGCCTTTGCCCTCTTCACCGACGATCTCGTCCTCGAAGACCTCGAAATCCTCGAAGACGATCTCGTTGCTGTCGACGGCGTTGCGCATGATCTTGTCGATGCGGTTGATCTGGACGCCCTTCTTGTCCTTCAGCCGGGTCAGGAACAGCGTCATGCCGTCGAACGGCTTTTCCGGGTTGCGCGGGCTGGTGCGGGTCAGCAGCAGGATGCGGTCGGCGTTGAGCGCGTTCGAGATCCAGACCTTGCGCCCGTTCACCACGTAGCGGTTGCCGTCCTTCTTCGCGAAGGTCTTGAGCCGCGAGGTGTCGACGCCGTTGTCGGGCTCGGAAACGCCGAAGCACATCATCTCCTCGCCGCTCGCGAGCTTGGGAAGGAATTCCTTCTTCATCTCGGGCGAGCCGTGATGGATGACCGGTCCCGGCGGGAAGACGTAGTACTGGAACACCGAGTTGGCGTTGAAGCCGCATTTCGCGCCCAGCTCGTCGAGCACGATGCCGCATTCGGTGAGGCCGAGGCCCATGCCGCCATATTCCTCGGGCATCAGGATGCCCAGCCAGCCGCCCTCCGCCAGCGCGTCCTTGAACGCCCAGGGGTATTCCTTGGTCTTGTCCATCTTGCGCCAGTATTCGAGGTCGAATTGCTCGGCGATCTTGCTGACGGAGCCTCGGATCAGGTCGAGTTCGGATTGGTCGAGTGCCATTTTGGGGTCTCCTCTCAGGCGGTCTGTTCGGTGTCGGCCTGCACCGGGATCAGGTCGAGCGGCGTCGACGCGTCGAGCGCGGACATGTCGCCGGTGGGCTGGCCGAGGTAGCGCGCGCGGATGGCGCGGCGCATGATCTTTCCGTTCTTCGTCTTGGGCAGCCCGGGCACCGGCACGATCCGCGACGGGATCATCGCCTTGCCGACAAGCCGCGTGACGGCCTCGGCAGCCTTGGGCATGTCGAGTTCCTCGACCCCGGTCACGAGCGTCACGAAGGCGACGATGCGCGAGCCACGGTCCGGGTCCGGCACGCCGATCACGGCGGCCTCTGAGACCTCGGGGTTGGTGACCAGCGCGCTCTCGATCTCGGCCGGCCCGATGCGGCGTCCCGAGACCTTGATGGTGTCGTCCGACCGCCCGTGGATGCGCCAGTAGCCATCCTCCGCGACCGAGGCGAGATCGCCGTGCACCCATGTGTCCGGGAAGGTGCTCCAGTAGGTGTCGAAGTAGCGGTCGGGATCCTGCCAGAAGGCATGGGTCATGCCCGGCCAGGTGTTGTGGACCGCCAGTTCGCCGATCTCGCTCGTGGGTGCGCCCGTGGCGTCGAGCACGTCGGCATCCTGCCCCGGCAGCGGACCCGCAAAGGTCGCGCAGGAAATCGGCGCGCAGGTGTAGTTCGACAGGATCCCCCCGCCGGTTTCCGTCCCGCCGGTGTAGTTGATGATCGGCAGTTTCTCCTCGCCGACCTCGCGGAACAGCCACCACCAGGTCGGCTCGTCCCAGGCCTCGCCGGTCGATGTGAAGGCGCGCAGGCTCGAGATGTCCTGCGACGGAACACCGCCGTTCATCGCGGCGCGCAGCCCGCGCGCGGCGGTCGGCGCCATGCCGAGCATGGTGACGCGGTTGCGCTCGACGATGTCCCACATCCGGTTGTGATCGGGATGGTTCGGCAGCCCCTCGACGAAGACGATGCCGGCACCGAACTGCAGGCAGCCGGTGATCATGAGCGGCCCCAGCATCCAGCCCATGTCCGCGATCCAGCCGACGATGTCGTCAGACTGCACGTCGAAGGCATAGCCGAAGTCGACCCCCGACTTGATGAGGTAGCCGGCGTGGCTGTGCACGATGCCCTTGGGCGCGCCGGTCGTCCCCGAGGTGTAGATGATGAGGAACGGATCGTTGGGATCGCATTCCACCGTCGGCACCGGATCGAGCCCGCGCCCGACACCCGACCAGTCGTGGTCGCGCCCCTCGGTCATGTCGCAGCCGCTGCCGCTGTTCTCGATCACGAGGACATGCTTCACCCCCGGCGCCTGTGCCAGTGCGCCGTCCGCGGTCTCTTTCATGCCGACCGGCTTGCCCTTGCGCGTGGTGCCGTCGACCGTGACCAGTGCCACCGCCCCGGCGGCATTGAGCCGTGCCGCAAGCGGATCGGGCCCGTAGCCCGAGAACGCCGGAACCGCCACCGCACCGATCTTGGCGCAGGCCATCAGCGCCACCGCGGCCTCCGGGATCACCGGCATGAACAGGCCGACCCGGTCGCCCTTGCCGATGCCCATCGCCGCAAGCCCGGCGGCGATGCGCTCGACCTCGGCCCCCAGTTCGCCGAACGTGAGCGCACGGCGCGCGCCGCTGTCGGCCTCGCTGATCACCGCGGGGCGCTGTGCGGCCTGCGGGTCTTCGGCGTGACGCGTGACGCAATGGGTGGCGACATTGAGCCGCCCGCCCGTGAACCAGCGCGGAAAGGCGAAACCTTCACTGTCGTCGCGGAAGGTCTGCCACGGCGTGGTGAAGGCGACGCCGAGATCGTCGAGCGCCTTCGGCCAGAAGGTCTCGGGCGCGTCGATGGATGCCCGGTGCAGGTCCTCGAGGCTGTCGTATCCCCAGCGGAGCATCGCCGCTGCAAGACGGCTCCGGTCCATATGTTCGGGGCCGGGCAGCCAGTCCGCCGTGGCGGAGCTGCCGAAGCTGGCGCGTCCCTTCATGGCTTATCCCCTGTCCTTGAGCTGCTCGTACATGCCGATCACCTCGCGGGCGGTCTTCACGTGGGCGAGGTCGATGTGCATGCCCTCGTAGGCGACCGCGGCATCGCCCCGGGCGACACCGGCGTCGAAGGCGTCGATCATGCCCTGGTAGAATGCGACCTCCTGCTCGGTCGGCATGAAGACCTCGTTGGCGATGGCGACATGGCTGGGGTGGATCGCCACCAGCCCGCGGAAACCGAGCTTCTTGTTGTCACGGGCGAATTTCCACGCACCCTCGATGTCCTGAAGATCCTGCCACAGCCCGACGATCGGGAAATCCCGGCCCGCCGCGCGCACCGCCAGCACCGCCCGCGACCGCATGTAGAGCGTCTCGAGCCCGTCCGGCGTGAACTCGAAGCCGATGGAGCGCGAGACGTCGGCGTCCCGGGCCGTGCCCGCGAACAGCGTCGCGCAACGCGGCGATGCCTTGATCATGTTCTCGCAGTCGGCATAAGCCTGCGCGGTCTCGAGCGAGAGCACGAATTCCAGCGTGCCCGCCTCGACGCCGTTGCGACGCTCGTAGTGGTCCACCAGCGCCTCGGCCTGGACGACGTCGCGCGCCCCGTAGGTCTTGGGCGGCAGGAAACCGTTGCAGCCCTTGATCGCCACGGCCTCGAGATCGTCGCCCATCATGCCGGTCTCGAGCGCGTTGAGCCGCACGTAGACCCCGACCTCGGGGTTGGACTTCGCGAGCTCGCCGATGGTTTCGGCGACCATGTGACGGGTTTCGGACTTCATGTCCTCGGGCACGGAATCCTCGAGATCAAGGATCACCGCATCCGCGCCGGCCGCCACGGCCTTCTTGGCCCATGCCTGCTTGTGGCCGGGAACGAACAGCATCGAACGTGTGGGTTTCATACCGGAAAAGCCTCCTCTTTCCCCTTTGAATGCATAATATATTATTTTGGGTCAATCGACGCGTGCCGGTCTCGGCGCCTCGAAAGGCAAAAGCTGGCAAGCTCATAGGTGCGCAAGACCAGGGCCTTGGAAACCCCGCCGAAAGGGCGCAGGGGTTGGGGCCTGTGGCCGCACAAGGCGGCGGCTTCGGGCGCGGCGATTGACAAGGCGTGCGTCCGGCGGAAGCTCGGGAAACGAGGGTGAGGGAGACAGGACCGTGAAGCGTTTCAGTGACAAGACAGCACTTGTGATCGGCGCGGGAACAGCCGGCGGCGGCTGGGGCAACGGCAAGGCGATCGCGGCGCAATTCGCCCGCGAGGGCGCGAAGGTCGTCTGTTTCGACCTTGATGCCACCCTCGCCGAGGAGGCCGCGCAGACCATCCGAGACGAGGGCTTCGACGCCGTCGGGATCGGCGGAAACGCCACGTCCTCGGAGGACGTTAAGGCCGCCGTCGACAGGGCGGTGAGCGAATACGGCGGTCTCGACCTGCTGGCCAACAACGTCGGCATCGTTGTCCCGGGCGACGTGGTCTCGCTGTCGGAAGAGGATTTCGACAAGGTCTTTGCCGTGAACCTCAAGAGCTGCTTCCTGTCGATGAAGCACGCCATCCCCGAGATGCTGAAGCGCGGCGGCGGCGCCATCGTCAACGTCTCGTCGATCTCGAGCATCCGCTATCTCGGCAAGAACTACGTCGGCTACTATTCCTCGAAGGCGGCGATGAACCACATGACCCGGGTGACGGCGGCCGAATACGCGGCGCGGCAGGTCCGGGTGAACGCGGTGCTGCCGGGCCTCATGGACACCCCGATGGCGCGGGCCTCGGCGCAACGGAACTGGGGCGCGACGCCCGAGAAGATGGAAGAGCTCTGGAAGGAACGCGCCGAGCGCGTGCCGATGCAGTGGCTCGGCGACGCCTGGGACATCGCGAGGGCCGCTGCCTTCCTCGCGAGCGACGAGGCCCGTTTCATCACCGGGCAGACGCTGACCGTCGACGGCGGCATGACGCTGGGCTGCTGACGGTGGCCCGCGCGTCCGCCCTGTCGCTCCTGGTCGATCCGGCCTTCCGGAAGCTCCTGCCCGCGATCGAGGTCTGTTTCCTCGGGCTCTTCCTGCACATCGTCGCCTGCTCCTGGGTGATGGCCGAACTGACCGACAGCGCCAGCATGGTCGCGCTGGTGACCACCGTGACCTCGCTGCCGCCGGTGCTGCTTTCGCTGCTCGCCGGCGGGCTGGCGGATGTGCTCGACCGGCGGCGTGTGATGATCCTGAGCCAGGTCTTCATGTTCACGGTCTCGCTGGTGCTCGTCGCGATGGCCGCGCTGCATGTCCTGACGCCGGCCTGGGTGCTGGTGCTGGCGTTTCTCGTAACGTCGGGCAATGCCACGCTCGCCCCCGCCTGGATGGCGTCGCTGGGAGACATCGCCCCGCGCGAGCAACTCCCCGAGGCGATCTCGCTGCATACGATCTCGGCCAATCTCATGAAGACGCTCGGCCCGGTGCTGGGCGGGGTGATCCTCGCCACCGCCGGCAGCACGGCCGCCTTCGTCGCAGGCTCGCTGAGCTACGTTCCGGCCATCGTCGCGCTGGCGCTCTGGCGCGCGCCGAAACGCGAGGACGCGCAGGGCGCGACGATCCTCAGGGCGATATCGGAAGGTGTCCGCTTCATCGCCGAGGCCAAGCGGGTGCACCCCATCGTGCAGCGGGTGTTCCTCTTCGGGTTCTGTTCGAACGGGATGATCGCCCTGCTGCCGCTGGTGGCGCGCGAGCAGTTCGCCGGCGAGGCGGACATCTACGGCTACCTCTACGGCAGCATCGGCATCGGCGCGATCAGCGGCGGTCTGTTGCTGTCGAGACTGCGTGCGGCGTTCGGGATCGAACGGGTGGTCACCGGTGCCACGGCGGTGAACGCGGCCGGGATCGGTGTGCTTGCGCTCACGCACCAGGCCCCGGTCGGACTGGCGGCGACCTACGTGTGCGGCGCCTGCTGGCTGGTGAACCTCACGCTGCTGAACTCGACGCTGCAGCTTTCGGCACCGCGTCGGCTGGTCGGGCGGATGGTGTCGATGCACCTGACGTTCACCTATCTCGGCCTGACCCTGGGCAGCTGGGCCTGGGGCATCGTCGCCGAACAATTCAGCCTGCAGGTTGCGCTGCTGGCCTCGGGCGTGGCGATGGCGGGCACTGCGCTCATCGCGATCTGGCGCCCGCTGCCCGACGTCAGCGGCCCCGCTCCGGACCCTGCCCGTCCATGACGGTGGGCTGCGAAGACTTTTCGTCCTGCAAATCTTCTGCCAGCCCGGGTGGCTGAGTGCGCCCCAGGATTTTCAGCTGAAGATCCTGGGGCTGACCGTCACGCGAGGCTGTCGGCGTAATCCTTGGGCAGGCCGATGGTGCGGATCTCGACATAGGGATCAAAGCCCTCGCGACCGTGCTCGCGACCGATGCCCGACGCCTTCACGCCACCGATCGGACAGTGGAAGCCGCAGCCGCCGCCGTTGACCTCGACCACACCGGACTTGATGCGCTGCGCGATCTCGACGCCGCGCGCCGTGTCGGCGGTAAAGACCGATCCGTTCAGCCCGTAGGACGAGTTGTTGGCCACGGCGATGGCCTGCTCCTCGGTGTCGTAGGGGATCACCGACAGCACCGGGCCGAAGATTTCCTCCTGCGCGACACGCGCATCGGGGTCGACCCCACCGAGGATGGTGGGGCGCACGAACCAGCCCCGGTCGAGACCCTCGGGCCGCCCGGTGCCGCCGCAGACCAGCCGGGCCCCTTCCTTCACGCCAAGGTCGATGTAGCCCTCGACCCTGTCGCGCTGACGCTGGCTGACCATCGGGCCGATCTCGGTCGCCTCGTCGAGCGGATCGCCCACGGGCATCGAGGCGACCAGCGCCTCGAGCCGCTCGAGCACCTCGGCTTCCTTTGCGCGGGGCACGACGATCCGCGTCTTCAGGCTGCAGATCTGGCCCGAGTTGCGGAACGAGCCCACCCGCAGCGCGTCGATCGCCGCGCCGATGTCGGCGTCCTCGAGCAGAACTGCCGCCGACTTGCCGCCGAGTTCCAGCGTGATCGGGCGCAGCAACTCGCCGCACCCTTTCGCCAGCGTGCGCCCGGCCACCGTCGACCCGGTAAACGAGACATTGTCGACGCCTGGGTGCAGCGCGAGATACTCGCTTTCCGCGCGGTCGGCGCAGAGCATGTTGAAGGTGCCCGGCGGGAACCCCGCCTCCTGTATCATCTCGGCCAGCAGGTAGGCGCTCAGCGGCGATTCCGGCGCCGGTTTGAGGATCACCGTGCAGCCCGCGAGCAGCGCCGGCCCGATCTTGGCCAGCGTCACCATCAACGGTGCGTTCCACGGCACGATGGCCACCACAACACCCTTGGGCCGGCGAGTCACGAGACCGTTGCCGGTCTTCGATTGGCGCAGCTCGGTCCACGCGATCTGCGGCGCAAGATCAAGTTGCGCCTCCATCATCATGATCGGAATGGGCACCTGCTGCGTACGCGACGCGGTGATCGGGCTGCCCATCTCCGCGGTGATCGCCTGGGCGATTTCCTCGGCACGGCGTTCGAAGATCGTCTTGAGCTTCGCAAGGCACGCCATGCGCTCCTCGAGCGGTGCCTTCGGCCAGGGGCCCTCGTCGAACGCGCGCCGGGCTGCGGCGACGGCCGCGTCCACGTCGTCGCGGGAGCCGGCCGGCACCGAGGCAATCGGTGCCTCGGTCGCGGGAGAAATGACCTCGATCCGGTCGCTGCCCTTCGCCGGGACCCAGTCGCCGTCGATGAAGATTGTGTCGAAAGTGCCGCTGCTGGCCATGGTATCGCTCCTCCTGATCGTTGCCGGGACCACTCCCCGGCATCATGCGCCGCGCGCATGGTCTCGCGCAGGACGTTAACTGACCCGGCGCTCAGTGGAACTGCCGCGGGCGGCCTCATAGGCCGCACCTATCCGGGCGACAGGGCGCCCGACGCCCGCGATGACTGCAATCCCGGTGCAGAGTTGCCTATCGTGGAGCCAAGGCGCGAGAGCGCAGCACAACGGGAAAAGAGGAACACGCAATGCTGGAAGGCAAGGTCGCCATCGTCACCGGGGCAGGCAGCGGGATCGGCAAGGCACTGGCACTGGCGCTGGCGCGCGCGGGCGCCGGCGTGGTGGTGAACGACATCGGCGTGTCGCTCTCCGGCGAGGGAGGCTCTGCCTCCCCTGCGGAAGAAACACGCGACGAGATCCGCGCCTTCGGCGGCAAGGCCACGATCAGCACGGACTCGGTATCGGACTGGGACGCGGCGCAGAACATGGTGGCGACGGCGCAGAAGGACCTTGGCGGGCTCGACATCGTCGTCAACAACGCCGGGATCCTGCGCGACGCGATGTTCCACAAGATGGAGCCCGAGCAGTGGCTGTCGGTGCTCAACGTGCACCTGAACGGGACCTTCTTCGTCAGCCGCGCTGCCGCCCCGGTCTTCCGGGCGCAGGAATCCGGCGCCTATGTCAACATGACAAGCGCTTCCGGCCTTGTCGGCAACATCGGGCAGGCAAACTACTCGGCAGCCAAGCTCGGCATCGTGGCGCTGACGAAATCCATCGCGCTCGACATGGCGCGCTACAACGTCCGGGCCAACTGCATCTGTCCCTTCGCCTGGGGCCGGATGACCGGCAACATCCCGACCGAGACCCCGGACCAGAAGGCCAGGGTCGAGAAGCTGAAGCAGATGACGCCCGAGAAGAACACGCCGCTGGCGGTCTACCTCGCGTCCGACGCGGCCAAGGACGTCACCGGGCAGGTCTTCGCGGTCCGCAAGAACGAGATCCTGCTGATGAGCCAGAGCCGCCCGGTCCGCTCGGTCCAGCGCGATGACGGCTGGACCCCGGAACAGATCCGCGATCACGCGGCCCCGGCGCTGAAGCCGTCGTTCTTCGGGCTCGACCGCAGCCAGGACGTGTTTTCCTGGGATCCGGTCTGACCACGTATTTTCTGGAGGAGGAGAGACAGGATGGACAAGCTGGAGGAGTTGGTCGCCAAGCAGGAGATCCACGAGAACCTGCTGCGCTATGCCCGCGGTGTCGACCGCAGGGACTGGGCGCTGGTGCGTGACACCTACCATGACGGGGCAATCGACTGGCACGGAGAGTTCCACGGCGACGCGGACGCGTTCATCGCATGGGTCTCGGAGCGGCACGCCACGGTCCCGTTCTCGATGCACCTCATGGCCAACAGCCTGATCGAGATCACCGGCCCCGTCACGGCCTGCGCCGAAACCTATTTCATCGCCATGAGCCGGCGCGAGCCGCCGGACGGCGAGAACACGGACATCGAGGTCTTCGGTCGCTACATCGACCGGTTCGAGAAACGCGAGGACGGCGTCTGGCGGGTCGCGGCACGCAAGGTCGTCTACGACAGCACCCGCACCGCGCCCAGCACCAACCACCTGCGCACCCTTCAGGGCGCGCTCGGGCAACGTGACGGCAGCGACGCCGTGTATGAACTGGCCTGAACCCGAGCCACGGCAGGCAGACATGGCAATGATCAAGCGGGGCCGTCAGGCCCCGTTTTTTCGATCCTCGCTCCAGAGCCCCTGCTCTTCGAGATGCTGCACCAGTGCATCGCCTCCGCTGACGATATGCTCGACCATCTGTGTGCGCGCCCTCTCGGGATCGCGGTCGCGGATCGCGTCGAGAATGCGCGGGTGATAGTCCATCGAGCCTTCGATCTGGCCCTCGATGCGACCATAGAACTCGTTCGGCAGCTGCTTGGTCATGTTGCCCAGCAGGTTTGCCAAGCGGTTCGAGCGCGCCGCGAGGTTCACCGCCCGGTGAAACCTGTGGCCAAGGCGTGTGTAGAGCGGCTCGTCGCCCGCTGCGACCGCTGCGCGGTGGTCGACGATGAGCTGCTCGAGCTCGGCGATTTCCTCGTCGCTCGCGCGTTCGGCGGCGCGGGCGGCCAGCTCTCCGGCCAGCGTGCCCTGCGCCCAGAAGATGTCGAGCACGTCCTGCGCCTCGACCCCCACCACGCGGAAGCCGCGGCGCGGCACCAGCTTCACGAAGCCTTCGAGCTGCAGCAGAAGCAGCCCCTCGCGCACTGGCGTCGAGCTGACATCCATCGCCCTCGCGATGCTGTCGATGCGCAGGTAGTCGCCCTCGCGCGCCTGTCCCGAGATGATGAGTTCCCGGACGTAGCTTGCCACGTCCTGGGACAGCTGGTTGCGGCGCCCCTGTGCGCCCCGGGGTAGCTCCATCGCGCCTGTCTTCCGGATGATACTGTTGTCGCCCATCACAGGTACTGCGCGACCGGACGCGGTGCAAGCATCACCCCCGGCACCTCTGCGGTCACAGCGTCGTCGCGGTGCCGCCGTCCACCGGAAGGACGACGCCGGTGATGTACGAGGCAGCATGGGACGCCAGGAACATCGCCGTGCCCGCCATGTCGTCCGGTCCGGTGAGGCGGCGCATCGGAACCTTCTCGGTCACCTTGTCCTCGCCCACGCGGTCGAGCGTGCCCTGCATCATCTTCGAGGGGAACATCCCCGGCGCGATCACATTGACCGTGATGTTGCGACCCGCGAGCTGGTCGGCGAGATGGATCGACAGCTGGTGCGACGCCGCCTTCGACGAGGAATAGGCGTAGGTCTCGTGCTTGGGAATGTGGAAGCCGTCGATGGAGCCGATGTTGATGATCCGCGCCGGCGTCTCCCGGGTGGCGGCGGCTTCGAGCAGCGGCACCAGGTCGCGAATGAGGAAGAACAGCCCCTTCACGTTGAGGTCGAACACCTTGTCCCAGCCGCTTTCGGGGTACTCCGCAAGCGGCGCCGCCCAGAGTGCGCCCGCGTTGTTGATGAGCACGTCGAGGCTGCTTTCGCGCGAGGTCATCTCGGCCACGATGGCCGCCCGGCCCTCGGCCGACGAGATGTCACCCGGAACCGGCAGCGCGATGCAGGTACCGAAGGCCGACAGCCGCTCCGCGGTGGCCGCGCAGGTCTCGGGCTTGCGCGAGCAGATGTAAACCTTTGCCCCGGCCTTCACGAAACCTTCGGCGATGGATTCACCGATGCCGCGTCCGCCGCCCGTAACCAGAACCGTCTTGCCGGCGAGGCCGAAATACTGCTCGAGGATGGTCATTTTGCTCTTCTCTCCCTTGGTCTTTGTCCGGCGGCTCAGGCGCTCGCGGCGATGGCCGGGCTCTTGGCCTCGGTCTCGGCCAGGACGCCCTCTCCGAACAGCCGGTCGATCTCGGCGGCATCGAGGACACGTCCCGCGATCTCGCGCGTGTGCTCCCCGATCTGCGGCGCGATGAAGTCACGCTCGGGCCGCTCTCCGGAGAACCGCCACGGCGCGCGCACCAGCGCCAGCCCGTCGCGTTCCGGCTCCATCATCTGCAGCCAGTCGGTCTGCGGGTGGCGCACCAGTTCGGCCGCGGTCAGCACCGGGGCGAAGGGCACGTCGTATTCGATCAGGAGCCGCTCCCACTCCGAGCGGTCGCGGCGCGCGAACTCGGCCTCGACGATGGGACGCAGCTCGAAGTAATGCGTCAGCCGGTCCTGGTAGGTCAGGAACCGCGGATCCTCGGCCAGTTCGGGGCGACCCAGGGCGCGGGTCAGCGCCTCCCAGAATTTCTGCGACGAGGACAGGTGCAGCGTGATCGCGCCACCGTCGGACGTCTGGAGGCAGAAGTTCTGCGCCTGCGGGTGGCGGCTCTCGCGGGTGGGGGTGCGACCGCCGTCCTCGTACATCTGCGTCACCGCGTCGATGGTGATGGTCGACATCGCCTCGAGCAGCGAGGTCCGGATGTCGGACCCCTGCCCCGTCGTGCCACGGCCGACCAGCCCGGCTAGGATGCCCATGCAGGCAGTGATCGCGGTAATCAGGTCGCCGATGCAGGTGCCCGAGAGCCTCGCATCCTCGGCATCGTTCATGATCGAGTAGAAGGCCCCCATGCTCTGCCCGATCGAGTCATAGGCCGCCCGGTCGCGCCACGGTCCGCCATCGCCGAACCCCGAGACTGAGGAATAGACGATGTTCGGATTGACGGCGTGGATGTCCTCGACCCCGAGACCGAGCGCCGCCATCTTGCCGGGACGCGAGTTCTCGATCACGACGTCGAATTCGGGCAGCAACGACTTGATGAGCGCGATGCCGTCCGGCGACTTGAGGTTCACCGCCATGCTTTTCTTGCCGGCGTTGTATTGCACGAAATAAGGGCTTTCCGTGCCGACGCCGCGCCGGAACGGGTCACCGCCGCGCGGCGGCTCGACCTTGACCACCTCGGCCCCGAGCGAAACGAGAATGGCGGCGGCATAGGGTCCGGAAATATAGGCCCCGAGTTCGAGCACGCGGATTCCCGTCAGCGGTTTCGTCTGGCCCAGGTCTTTCTCCGTCTGGTCTGTGGCGCCCCTGGCGCGATGATCGGCGGTTCTGCGCGGGGGCCGTTCGGCGCCACCGCGGTGTTCAAGCGAACCTACCCGCTCGACAGCGGCGGTTCCACGCGGGCAAGGCCTATGGAGGCCAGCGATTGCTCCTGTCTCTGGAGACCATCGGGGTTACCTCTCGCTGGCGTGATCCGTGGCGTCACCCTGCCGAAGCCATCCCTCCGCAAGCCCCTGTTCGATACGGACCGGCGCGATGCCCCAGGCCGCAAGCCCCTCGCGGGTGTCGGCTCCGTCCTGCGCCGGGGCAAGGCGCAGCGCGCCGGGCGTGCGTGAGAAGCGGGGCGCGGGCGCCGGGTGCTCGACCCCGGCAAAGCGCTGCGTCATCGCGCGGGCGGTCGCCTGAGGATGGGTCGCGGCCTCAGAGAGTGACAGCACCGGCGTCACGCAGGCATCGCTGCCATCGAAGATCCGCTCCCATTCGGCGCGAGTGCGTTCGCGGAAGCGGGCCGCGAAGATGCCGCGCAGCACTTCGCGCGCGCCGGGCGCCGAGCGGTCCGGAAGTGCCTCCGCCTTCAGCTCCAGGCGTTCGATGAAGCTGGCATAGAACCGCGCCTCGAGCGCACCGACGGCCATCCATTCGCCGTCCGCCGTTTCATAGACCGCGTACCATGGCGCGCTGCCGTCCAGGTCGTTACCGCCGCGTCGGCCGGAAATGCGCCCCTCGGCCAGGAAGCCACGAAACACGGTGAGCAGGCTGCCGACCCCGTCGATCATCGCCGCGTCGACCACCTGCCCCCGGCTGCTGTGCCGCGCCTCGAGCAACGCGCAGACCACGCCGAAGGCCAGATAGAGCGCGCCGCCGCCGTAGTCTCCCACGAGGTTCAGCGGCGGCACCGGCGGCCCGCTTTCGGCCCCGATCATCCCCAGCGCGCCCGCGAGCGCGATGTAGTTGATGTCATGTCCCGCCGCCTGCGCCAGCGGCCCGTCCTGCCCCCAGCCGGTGGCCCGGCCGTAGACCAGCGCCCGGTTCGCGGCGAGGCACGGCTCGGGCCCCAGCCCGAGACGCTCCATGACGCCGGGCCGATAGCCCTCGATCAGCACGTCGGCGGACCGGACGAGATCGAGCAGCGTTTCGCGACCTTCGGCGCTCTTGAGGTCCAGCTGCACCGACCGCTTGTTACGCCCGCGCAGGTCCGCCGCCGCACCGCCGATGCCGCGCTCGGGGGCGACGGGCCGGTCGATGCGCAGCACGTCCGCGCCCATGTCCCCGAGAAGCATGCCGCAGAACGGGACCGGCCCCATGCCTGCCATTTCCAGCACGCGCACCCCGCTCAGCGTTCCCATGTTGGCCTCCTCCCCTCGTTTCCGGTGAAGACTTGCATGGAAGATCCGGCGGCGCCTGCGCGGAATCGGTTGCATAGGGCGTGCCTATGGGGCGCACAGAGCGGGTCCGGGTCGCAACCCGCGCGGATCTGTGCTTTGACTGCCTGCCAAGCCCGAACCGAGGGCGCAACGGAACAGACTGGAGAACCGCCGATGAAGGTGCTTGTACCTGTCAAACGCGTGATCGACTACAACGTGAAGGTCCGCGTGAAAGCGGATGGCAGCGGTG
>MDTG01238012.1_pt1 | contig 65471 bp, 66 predicted proteins | sample 811421 | NCBI WGS metagenome assembly MDTG01 (sample SAMN05326645, study PRJNA326480) | marine metagenome | isolation source: seawater | place: Pacific Ocean: South East | collected 2011
AGCCCATCCTTCTTCGACTTCGGTTTCAAATCCTTCTGCATCATTTACTGGCCTCCATGTCCAAATCCCTCTTTGGTTTGGTCGAGTTCTTACGGGCGCTGATGCGCCTAAACCACCGCCATAACCGTCAGGTGGCGCTAAGATCGTTCCATCTGGTGCGGTTAGCATATCTGAACTAAATGAATCATAGAATGCGCTTCCAATTAAGGAATCACCTTCTGAAAAATCAATACTATCAAGCAAATCCTCTAAATCAGTTGGTTGTGCAGTTTTTCCTATTCTTGCTTCTTCTCTAAATCTTTCCTGAGATGAAATGATAATTTCCTTTGTCTCTTCGGGATTGTCGCCCCAAGTTTCGAATCCTTTTTGCCACATTTCATCGATTTTATCATCGAATATCTCATCATAGGTTTCGTCTTTGCTTTCTATGTCTCCAAGCAACTCATCTAAGTCAAAATCTAAATCAAAATCAGTTTCAACTTTGATTCTTGCATCCTGGGCGCTTTGTCGGTTCATCTCATTGAACTCCTCAATAGAGCCGACTGTTGCCGTTCCTTCCTCGATACGAGCATTGATGAAATCCGACATAGCCTCATTCATTCCCATAAACAGGTCTTCTTGAGAATCGATTTTTGCCAATTGTGCTTCTTTTTGTTGTAATTGAAATAGATCTCCGCCCTGAAGTCGCTGAAGGGTTGTTATTGCATCAGCGCCACCGATGTTCGACAAGTTTTCTCCAAATGAAAGGTTTGGATTATACCCTTGCTGTTGAGATAACCACGTCTGCAGTTTCAAAGTATCAAGTCCAATTAACGGGTCTTGAAAATCTCTCCAGGGTATTCTGATGTAGTTGTATGTTGTTGGTCGTTTGAAAGCACTCCAAAGGGCAGGGTTTTCTGGAGAGAAAACTTGCCTTGCTCGTTGCCATGCTTGATTGTCTTGAGAAAGTTCGACTGCACTTCTAAATCCAAGAGACCTTGCGTAAGCGTTGAAAAGATTGAGGCGATCCACAAACTTAGGATTTCTAAATCGTGGCAGACCATAGGAACTCATTGCTGGAGTAGCACCAACGAATAATCCAATGTCTCCATCTGCATATCTTACTGCCCTTGCATTGTAGCCACGTTGTCTTACATTACGTGCGACTTTGGCAATAGTGGTATTGTATTTTGGAGACAATTCCAAAACCTTTCTAAATTTCTTTCCTCTGAATCTCCTTTCATTAGCTCTCTTTCTCGGCATTGATTTCCACCTAACCCAAAACGGCTGTGTTAGCCCATATCGACCATGCCAGTAATGATTTAGAAATCAACGATAGCCAAATGTATATTCTTTCACCAAACAGGTAGTTTGGATAAACGCCTTCTGCATACTGAAGTGCATGGTTGAAAGCGAATGATTGGAAAAGCAAAAATTGTGTTACTATGATGAACCAAACAAAGTCAGGAACTTCGGAAAGGTCTGCGCCAATCTGTGAAAGGTTGAGGAAAATTGAGCCATAAACTGCAATCCAGGGGAAAGCACCAACAATGCAACCCATGATGAAGGGTGTCCAATCCGTCCTATCTCGGTCTGGTGGATTTTGAACTTCAGATAGCCACCCAAATAGAATCATGCCAATATTAGCACCAGCAACTCCAATCAATGCTGAAAGATTGGTAAGTCCTGAAAGTAGCATGATAATCAAAATCATAATTGTTGATGATAAAGCATACTCGACCCATCTGAAGATATTTATTCCACGATCTAATTGTCCTTTGTAAACTTCAAACACACCTGGCAATACAGTCAGATAATGGAAAACTGCAGATAACAGGGAGAATGATGCAACCCAATATGCGATTATTGCCTCGTAGTTTGATACAATTACTGGAGAGCATTCTCCATTTTCATAGCAACCAGGAGGGCCAGGTGCAAATGTGCTTAGAACTGTGATTACGAAATCCTGATTCGCCCATAGAATCATTGCCAATCCAGAAAGCAGGTGAACAGTTCCTACCAAAAATGAAAATCTCCGAATAGAATCGTAATCCTCCTCCGTCACATCATCTGCAACCTGCGCTCTCCTTGAAGCCACAATCGCCTCTTGATTGTAAATTGAAGAAGATCGCTTGCTGATTCTCGGTTTAGGCATCTGCGGATTTACCATATCGCTCAAAATCTCTTCTTGCTTTGTTAATCGATTAGGATTCGTTACTACTTGCCATCCCTTCTTCTTCGGCAATACTCTCGCTAATTTTCCTTGATTTCTCATTTTTTCAGCGACTTTTTCAGCACTTTGTTTCGAGGAAAGGTTTGCTTCGTTTACGAAAGGCTGTTTTGAGCCTCTTACGTCAAATCGCCTTGCCATGTCTCCACCTCCCTAAATGGCATAATAACGGCTTTGGCGTAAGTTGGTTTAGATGCACACTTTATCAGCGTAGTCAATCGTCCCCAAGTATGCTTTTCCAGGCTCTCCTTATTTCACCAACTTTTTCTGTTCCGCCATCCCACGAACTGCCTCCTATTGGTTTGGCAAGTATTGCGGCAGGTAAGTTGGAGAAATCACTTTTCTTGTCGATGAAGTCCTCAATTGCATTAGCGGACATTCTTCCTTGATTATCTGAATACTTGTAATCTTTAGCCAACTGCTTGTCCCATTTTTTGTTTAGAGCTACCGAATCGTTGTCGAGCATATATTTATCCTCCCAACCATGAATCCAATCGGGCATATCTTTGTCGAAGGCGAACCTCTGATAATTCCAAAGCCGTTTATCGTATGGTATTTTTCCAAAATTGCTTCCATAACCCTGATACGAAGGAACGGCTGTCTGAAGACCTACGTTCCGCTTGATGTCTTTCATATCTTTGTTGGGATCTAAATGCAAATTGCCGTTTTCATCAGGGACAAACTTCGAGCCATCTGGAGGGTATGCTTCTTTTCGAGCAACCCATTCAACGAATGCCATATTTCCTGTTTCTGTATCTGACTTTCCAGGGTCTCCTTCTACGCCAAAATATCGCTTGTTGAAATCTGTCCTCATTCTCTTTGCAGATGGAGAAAAGTCATTCCATATCGCTAATTGTAATGCAAAATCGACTTGTGAAATGTTCCACATCTTGCCTCCATAGAAAAGTGCTACGTTATTTTGGTCTCCATCGTCTTCATCATAATCAGTTCCGTCTTGCCAACCAAGCGGTGTTCCTTCTTTATCGAAGAATACTTGATGGTCTCCTATGGCATAAAGTGCATCTGGATTTTGTGTCGACAATTTGTGGGCTTCTTTCATTGTCTGCCATAATCGATAATGCCAGGAGTCGTTAGGTAGGAATCCTCCCCGTTCTTCACCAAGAGATGCAGACATACGAAGAATCCATCTTCTTACAGGCAACTGTTCCCAGTAATCATTAGTGTATTCTTTTCCTATTCCTAAAGCATGGGATTCTGATTCGGTAGTTGATACTCCGTAAATGATGGCGGGATAACTCAAGTGTTCCGCCCAAGCGTCTTCTGAAATTGGCGCATCCTCTAAGAGATTGTAATAACCGCCTCTCGGATCTTCATTGTTGCCTGTAATGTTGTAGTGGTCTTCTAAAGAACCGCCGCCAATTGTGTAATCAGAAGCGCCATAATCGCCATACTTCTTAATCAGAAAGTGCTTAATCGGGGTCAATGGTCGAATAAAATATTCTGGACTTTTTTCTGCACCTTCAGTAAAAATCGCTGAATCAAAGTTAATCTCATTTTCCAAAAGTGCCTCTGAAGTGTCCTCATTTAATTCTCTATCCAGAAATTCAGAACCCATCATTCCTGATGATTCTAAGCGTTCCATTGGTCGGTTTTCACCGCCTCGAAATAAAGTAAAAATTGAACCGCTACCCGCAACATTTGGCGGTGTGCTTTCAATTGGCAGATTGCCCCATGTTCCACGTCTTACGAATATATTTTCTCCAAGAAGTGTATTTACTCCGCTATTCCTCCACGCTGTTTTCGATTCGACTTTGCCTGGCCCACGTCTTCGAATATTCACATCAAGTCCTTTCCTTCGGCCTTTTTGTCTCTCTGTAACCATCCTATTTTTCCTATCCATAGTCATAGATTTGGGGACTTTAGGCGCATCACCGCCATATTCTGATTCCCATTGCATATCCCACCATTCGCTGAAATCTTTAGGATCGTCTGAAGGAGGAAGCATATCTGAGTTGTAGCTCTTTCGTGAATATATCCCCATCTCTCCATTAGCCCATTTTACGGTTCTTACATTGATGCCTTTACGTCTTGCAGTAGCAATCGCCTTCGCTAAAGCCAGCCTTCTTTTGTAGGGCATATTCGAAACCTGCATAACACTCGCTTTCTGGTAAGGTTTTTTGTTGAACCTTCTAATTAGTGGTCGTCTTTTTCGATTGATTCAATCACCCCCTCATTTGCCATTTTCGCCTTTCGATTTCTAATGATATGTCCTCATCGGGGACATCATCCCAATTAACCCAACTTCCTCTCAAGAATCCCTTGATTGAGTCGCCGTCTCTGTCGAGCATATTCTCGAATCGTTCTTTTGCTTCTGCAGGGGTTTCAATAGATCCATCCATTCTGTATCTTCGCCCTGCCTCTGTGAAATTGATTCCACGTTCTGTAAGTTCTTCAACTACTTCACTTTGCCATATTCCATGATAGCCAGGATTCCATTCATCTTCTAATTCAACTTCTGTTAACAGATGAGGCGAGCCGCCATAGACCTCAAGCCAATTTGCGATTCCTGATTCTCCCCATTCTGTAATTGCGAAATTAAATTGATTAGCGAAGTTAGGGTCGTCATAATCTCCTGGGTCTTTTTCTCTCAACTTAACTCCTCTGAACCACAATTGAGCCAGCCCGTCTTTCCATTCCCTTCTATCGCCCCAACCTCTATCTTCAGCGATTTGATTTGTAAGTTGGTCTGCAAAATTAGTTCCGTATTTTTCGAGATAACTTCCGTCTGCTTCTATTTCGTCTCTCTCGACCCATTCTCCATCGATGTAATATCCATCGTCTCCATCAAACTCAAGTTCATTATCTGGAGTAATTCTGATTCCCTCAAAATCACCACGTCTTCCAGAGAAAACGGCGGTATCGATAGCGACAACGGTTATCTCGTTGTCCCTGTATAGTGAAAGGCGCTCTGCTTCTTCTTCTATGTCTGCATCATTTGCATTCAAGCGTTCTCTTCCCTGGCCTTGCTTTGCTACGTCTATGGCGTATGGTGCTTTAGCCGCAATTGCATTTAGGAAAGCTACTTCTCCTGGATATTTGGTTTGTGAGTAATCTGCTTGTCCTGTTGCGAATACATCATCGAGTTCTTTTGTTGCAGTCAAAAGGGTATCATCCAGCCTGTATGCGGCCTTCATATTCCACGCATCGGGATTATCACTCCAGGGTGAACCTGACGATCTAACAGTAACTACTGGCAAAGCCACGTATTCAGGAATTGAAAGCATTGTAATCGTATTTGCGTCTGGAAGTTCTGCACCTACAATTCCCTGTTGAGATGGGTTATATCGAGGCGCTTCTGGTGTTGAAAAGTCCAATCTTTCGAACTCTTCTTCGGTCATTATTAGTTTGGCATTGCCAAGTTGATTCGAAGGATTCATCCCTGTCTCAATTATGTTCTCTCCAACAGCCCAACGGACTATTTCCTCAAATCCTTTACCTCCAGACCTAAGACCAAATAAGGCTCTTGACTCTGAATCCTTTTCGTTCTTCTTAATTGCCATATCAACAGAATAATATTCGCTGTCCAAATCAGCCATGAACTCCTCCCAATCAGCCATCATATCTTCATTGTCTATATCGAAATCCATTCCCCCATAACCGTAATCTTCCATGAATAATTCTAAGTCCGTCAACTCTCTATCCATTGTGCCGCTTTGAATCATCTCGTTTAGATTTCTGGTTCGAGCAAGTTTTCTAATTGAGTCAGGTTGCCTTTTCAACGGAGATCCTTTCCGTCTCGGTTTCCTGGTTTCTCTTTTGTTGTAAACAAGGGGCGATTTCCTGGTCGCTTTCCTTGCATATACGCCAATTTCACCATTAGCCCAACCTACCGTTCTAATATTGATGCCGTTTGCTCTCAATTTCTGAACTCGTTGCGATAAAATACGCCGTTGATTGAAATTAAGATTTGGCAAAACTCGAACCTTTGAATACGGTTTCCTGTTAAATTGCCTGATATTTGGCCTTCGTCTCATCAAAAGCCCTCCCTGTCTCTGAGAATCTTCTCGTCTTCATCAGTCCATTGGTCGATAACTCGTCCTCTCTTTCCGCCCCTCATGGGTCTCCTGTCTCTATTACGTTTGATGGATTCGTCAGTCCTGGATGCTTTCATGTTTGGCGCTCGATTTACCTTTTTGATTTCGAGATCTATTTCATCTGAATGAATTGCGCCTCCTTTGTTATCATAGTAGTAGCCGATTTCTTCAATTCTATCTGCAAGTTTTTGCCTGAACTCCTTAGCCTCATCCAATGTGCCAAATGCGTATGTTGGTTGATTTTGTTTGGTGGGTAAATTCTCCATGCCTTCACCAACAAACCGTTCAAAGGCTGGTCGATTCCAATTTATTACAACCCAAAACCTCGCAGGTTTGGAAACTTTAGGAATATTCCCTCCTGAAGTTATCAGTTCTCCTCCAAAACCAGCAATTCCTGAATCACTTTCACCTGCTATGTTGATGTTGTTAAGATGGCGAACATTCATTGCGACTGCATTTTCAGGGTGTATCTCTTCTGCAAGAGATGTTCTTTTCGTTTCGAAAGAGCTTGCTGGCAAAGTCGGCAAATCTTTTTCTCCAATTTCGTTAATTCGGTTCAATGAGTTTTGAAATCGGCTTTGAGTATTTTGCGCCACGCCTGGTATTGAATCTCCCAAAAAGAAGTAAGCCTGATCGTCTGTGGAATCTCCGAATTGGTAATCGCCGTTTCGTAAATTCAGGTTTGCCGACTCTCTTTGGTCTGGAGTTTTTTTGTCCATTGAATCTTGAACCCTTCTCGCAGACATTAAGCCGCTTTCAGATATTTTGATGTTGACCGTATCAGTAAATGTGACGTTGTATTTTTTGGGCGAGGCATAAACTCCACTACCTCCTCTCCAACTTACTACCCTGGCATTATACCCTCTTTGACGCAGAAGTTCTGCTTGTCTTTCTGCAATTGACTTACTTTCTATTGGGTGTCTCGGCCTACCGTCTCTTGTGTAATTGTATGTCCTGGAGACAAGTCGGTATGGGTTTCCATCAAACCTACGGACTAATTTCACCATCAGAAATCACCTTCACGAACCCTTATTTTTGAAACAGGAATAGTATCTCGAATGCAGAGGGTGTGAGTCGTTTTGTAGCCTGATTCCCAATCTGTATCTGATTCAGGCCAAAGCAAATATCTCGGATCTCTTTGCTTATTCATCTTAGCAAGTGTTTCCATCCAGGATGAATCCGTTTTCCATAACGGTTCTGACTCTCCTGTTTCGTCATTGTAATATTCATCTTCTAAAACTCCCATGCTCATATCATACATCTCGTAATCAGGTTGGAAGTATCTCTTCATTTCTGCGGGACTATCAATCACAACTTCGAGAAAAATATCTTCTGCATAAGCAGATGGATAGGCATTGTCTGAAGCAATGTCTGCAAAGGTGTCTGGAATGTTCAATTCATCTGTTCCAAATGGAGTAGCAAAACAGCCAGCAGTCATTTTTCCTTCTGCTTGTATATCAATCCAATTTTTGAGAGAAGTTCCATGAGTCATTATTATTGGGAATCTGATTTGCTCATAATTCGGCGGCAGTAATCTTTTGGCATGGAGTTCGAGCAATCTCTTCTCCTCTCCAGTAATGAATGCAACTGGCTTTACGCACATACTGCAGGTTTCTCCAAAGTTCGCATCTGAATCATTGCCACAAATCGGACAAGGCCAGCAACCATAACTTCTGTCGTCATGGTCTTCTTCTATACCTTCACAACCACAATCTCCGCCTTTTCTGCATACTGCAGGTGGCTTATCTGGTGCTACCAATTCACCCCATGCCTCCAGAGGGTCTTCTATTTCATCGACATTGAATCCTTTTTCGTATTCGTCAATTGGCCCATCTCCATACCAGGCGAACTTCGGGTCGTCTGCTTCGGGCATTTCTCCAAAGTCCTTTTCTCGGCCTACTGAATCTGAATACCAATCTCCAGTATTAGCAACGGGCAGATCGCTTGGAAATTTAGTTGCATATTTCCTTCGATTGCCAATGTATATCCCATGTCCGCCTGTTTTGGTGTGAATGACCCTGGCGTTGTAGCCCCTTCTTCGTATTGCTTCTGCAACATTTTGAGCATGGCCTTTGTTTGTAGCTCTCCCTAACCTTCTGAATGAGACATTATCGATTCTTCTAACTGTTCGCATTTCACGCCCCTTCCCTTTCCTTTTTCCTTTTGGCAAGGGCGGCTTGACCTTCTGGACTGTTAATCATTTCATCAAAATCTGCCATAGTGCCTTTTTTCTGCTTCACCCCACTTTTGGCATCGTCTTTGCGGAATAAGCGGTGGACTTCTTCAGCATATACTGAGTTGGCTGGAGAAAAGAATGCGGGTTTATCATCAACCTCAATCACAAAGAGTCCTTTTGCTTTTTTGGCCTTCTCGAATGTCCTTCTTCCAGTAAGGATTTCAAACAATTCTTTGGTTTCCTCATATCTTTCTCCTTCTTTTGTCCATTCCGCCTCTCTATTTCCTCCAGCATGAACTACCCAGGTTTTGAAAGCCGCTTCTCCTTCTTCTAACGTCATTGTTTTGATTAGTGAATCTGATTCTTTAGGATCTAATACTCCAAATCCTGTGACTTTGGATTTGGGATTTATTTTCACTTGGGGGAAAACATATCCCATTCCGTTCTTCTCAAAGTATTTCTCTTTGTCTTGCATCATTCTTGAAAGCCCGATTTGCATTTTTGCTATCGTGGTTTTTGTCTTATCGTTAGGAACGTCCTTTGGTTTTGGTTTTGGCAATCCCAAAATATCAGCAAATGAGAACTTTGTCTTGAGCCATTCTAAATCATCTGCTGGTTCATCGGGTTTCAAAGGAGGCAATGATGTTTTGATTTTGTTTAGATCGGTTGGGGATTCTATCTTTGGAATCATTGGAGGAGGAGGCATGGTCTCTTTTGGTTTCCTTCTTGGAGGCAATGGCCGCATTAGTTGTGGCTTTTGGGTGTAAAGTGCTGTCCAACCTGCACCATTGACTACTCGAACATTAAATCCAGCATTCCTTAGCATCTTAGCTCTAAATGATGCTTCCTGGTTTCTCTGCTCATAAGTCATTACTCCTTCAGTAGCACCTTGAGTAAATGCTTCTGTTAAACCATAAGTCAGACCATTAAATCTCCTGGTCGCACCTGGCCCTCTCCCCATTTCATTTCCTCCTCTTAATCATCATCCATTCTCTCGGAGATTCGCCAACCCAAACTCCAGGCTCGATTACTGTTTGAACGTCATAATCAGCCTTTGCTAATTTCGTTTCAAACTTTCGCCATTCTGAATCGGTCATGTGGTTAGCGGGTTTGCTAACGGCTTTACGATAACCAGAATTAGTCAACTTACGAATCCGTTTGTTTGCAGATCGCCTGGCAGATTCTTCACTACGGTTTCTCTTCTTCCCTCTACGTGGAGGAAGACCTGTGAACCTTCTTGTAGGTTTATTCTTGGATTTATTCTTGCGAAAACGGAACATTATTCATCATCTCCGCCTCCTCAATCATCAAGAATGCCTGTTGGGTCGTCAACCACATTCAATGCAACAAGTGTTGAAAAGAAGAAGGCTAAACCTGCAACAACTGTGATAGCCCATGCCGCACCAGGTAGTGCTGGAATTAGGCTATCAGACAATTCTCCAATGATTTCTAATCCGCCATCTAAAGTTCCGTCCAAAGCATGAACGAGACCCCAAAGGAAAATTATTCCCAATGCTAATGATAGTAAGGCTGGATTTGTTTCTCCGTCAAGATTGTATGCGTATAAGAAGATCGCACCAGCAATTGCGAGATGTGCTATTGTCCCGATTGCTTCTGCAGTTCCTACCTCGACATCAACTTCCTGAGTAAAGAATGCAAGTGCAACTCCCAATCCTAAGATTGCTGTTGCTACTGCGGATTTCTTCATATCTATGAACCAGAAGATAGCCGCACCCGCAAGAATCAAAATCAAGATTCCGAGAGCAAGTAGGCTTCCTGTAAGAGCCTCCCAAAAGTCGCTAAGACCTTCAGACAATGCGCTGTCTCCACCGCCGCCAGTTGTGCAAACTCCTTCAGGTGTTGCTGGAACTGGTAGCTCTCCATTCGAACAAAGTTCAACTGCAGTAATTTCGACAACTTGGCTTGCTTGTGCTGTTACCTGTTCTCCAGTTGCAGTCACTTGCGATACTGAACCCTGGCATACGATTGCGTAATACCCTTCACCCAAATGCAAATCTTTCCTTACATCATCTCGAACTCCGAGTCCAGCGCCGTAATTCGTTGAGGATTGCGGTTTATCGCTCGATGAAGGGTTGGATTCTGTATTCCATCCAGAATGCAAAGTAGCACCGTTAAGGTCGAAATTAACAGGGCCATAATCAACCCACATTCCGAGATATGGTGCGAGGGAATGTTCGACCTGCAAATTAGGATCGTCTGTTGGGACGAATACTTGCACGTTAATTCGAACATAGACGTTCTGATGATTATTCATTAGTCCCTGGCAGTTAACTGAAGGTGTTGCATAATCATCATGGAGAATCAAATATTGGTTTCGAGCCTCGTTTACACTTGAAGAGTTCATAGCGCCTGTAATCGAAGACCATTGTTGCTTCGAAGCATTGTGAACCTTGTTTGGGTTTCCACTTGCCCTGCCTGATTCATTCTCTGCAGTCACCATAGGCGAGCCAGTTACTACATTTCTCTCGCCTTCGCTGTTCTCTTGATAGAATACTAAATCAACTGAGCCAGGGAATGTCTTGTCGAAAATTACGTCAAGTCCGTCATTCGGGCAATCATCCCAGGGGTCTTCGTCAATCAAACCGTCATTATCATCGTCTTTGTCGTTTCGAGGGTCTTCGTCAATCCTACCGTCTCCATCGTTGTCTTCGTAAAGATGCGTTCCATCATCAGGAGTTTCAGGGTTTTGGCAGTTCTCTTCTTTTGGATAGCCTGGGAAATCATCATCTCCGCTTTCGCTATCTCCATCATTGTCTGCATCGTCTCCTTCGCCATCGTTGTCGTCAGGATTTCCTCCTTGTGTTGGAGGGCAACCTGAGTCATACGGCCACCAGATAGTAGGGCAATCATCGAAGTCGTCAAAGATTCCGTCCCTATCCTGGTCGTTGTGAGTTGGCGGTTGTGGTTGAGGCGGAGGCGTTGGTGGATCGTTAGTCATAAACTTGAACTTCACGTTCTCGTCAACCGACCATGCGGTGTCCATTACGAAAGCACATACCATTCCACCGTCAGGGTTTGGAATTGCGGCATTTACTGATGTTGCATCTGGAATAGAATTAACGCATGGCACGTTAGGGGTAAAGTAGGTGTTGAAATGTGCAGTTGGCTGTCCAGTAACGTCACCTTCTGTATTGGCGTTTTGGTGTTCATCATGGGCTTGCCATGCACAAGTGTTGGCATCTCTGCCAACTCCATTTGAGTTTCCAATTTCTTCAAGGAACTCATGGTCTGTATTGTAGCCCTGGTCGTCATCGATGTGGTTATCGTCATTTTCTGCGCTACCATCTCCCTCGTTTGTTTCTGGACTTACCCAACAAAACTCCTTTTGTGGAACTCCGCCAAATCCAACAGGGTCAAGCATAAGAACGAACTCAACGTCTTTCGAATCTGTTTGGTCTGCAAACCCTGCAGATACAACTTCAGTCAAGGACATATCATCCAATTGATTTAGAACTGAACCTGATAGATCGATAGTCAAAATTGCTTCTCCGTCATTATCCATGTTGTCGTTAATGCACCAATCAGAGAATTGAGTTCCGAGACGTTGTGAAGTCATAAAGTAAGGTGAACTTTGGTCGAGACCTTCAATATCCCAATAGTCGTTAATTTGATTGAAAGTAGTTCCATCTAATTCATCTGGTCTGTCCTCGAATCCAGCAGAGTTTCGAAGCCCTGGGTCGAATGTGTCCCAATCTGTCTGTCCAACGTGCGGGTTGATTGCCAACAGCATTTCCGAATCTGTTTGAAGTGGGCCAACTTGCGACCAATATTCAAGCTCTTTCGAAGAAGGATTCGCTGGTGGCTCATAGAAGTAAGCATTCATAGATGGGTTATATCCTGAAACCGAGTATTGAGTTCCCATTTCGTAATAATCTCCCAGGTATGAATTAACCAAATAACCATCACCATTACCTGCGGCATTGATAGTATCTGTGTAATCATGGGTTCTGGATTCTGAGGCTTCATGCCAATCTTCTGCACGATCATTGGCTTCATCGTTGATTGCATTCCAATGCGCCATAGGAACGATATAAACGTCAAGATAGCCGTTAAAGCAAGTATCATACCAACCTCGAATGCTTCCAGCATTAGCCCAACCCTGGCCTCCAGCGCCCGAATATGGCATTGCTTGCATTTGAATGTCGATTGTATGGGTGTCCCAACCGCCTGTATGTTGTTGAGACATGAAAGTTTGCATATCTAATCCGACTGTAATTACTGCGCCATCAAAGCCAGGAGTTGAGTCGATTAGAGGCATTGCCGCTTTTACATCATTGTATGCTTGAGCATTCCAATGGTCTGAAGCGCCAGTCACCGATGATACCTTGCACCCTGCGTTGTATGCTTGAGTCCAAAAGAAGAATCCCAAATCTGAATCATCACACCAACCGTCACCGATTACGTATTCCATCCAATCATCGTCTTGATTGTAGCCTGACGTTCCGCCAAACTCGTTCTTTGATGCTTCGTTTGAATATCTGCATGGGTAGTCATAGACGTAGCAACCGTCACGATCTACTCCAAAATCCCAATCGCCATCAGTCATTCCGTCATGGTTCTGGTTAGAACCGTAGTAGTGCATAGGGTCGAAAGTAATGTGGTTAACGTCACCTGGCAAAGTATAGTCGGTATCGACTCTTGATTCGATAATCAATTTGCCATTTGCGTCAAGTGAAAGGCGGTTTGTTGTTGGAACGAATCGGTTGAAATCTTCGATTTCGTCTGGATAAAGTGTTTTATCACAAGCAGTCAATACTCCAGTTTCCACGTTGTAAGCCGAGCCTGTGTCTTCACAAGATTTGTTGGCTACTGTGTATGTGCCTCCATCTGCATAAATTAGAGGCAAATGAGTCACCATAGGAGTAGCAGATGTTGAAGTATTGTCTGTGATTTTCAAGATGATTCCAACTCCTACTGTGTTTTCTAAAGTTGCACCTTCTGCATCTTCTCCTTTTGTATCAGTAGTTCTTGCGGAATAGTAATCGAAAGTTCGAGTTTCTCCTTTGCTTAGCTCTGTCCAGCAATCTTCACCTTCACAAGTTCCATCTCTATACTCGATGATTGAGTCGGTGTGAGGAACTCCTTGAGAGTTCGTTGATGAAAGTTGGTATCTGAATACCTGGTCGACTGCATCTGTTTGAATAGCCCAACCTGCATTATCAAGATTCATCAATCCATTTTGAATCAAAAGGCGATTAGTTTGTGGCCCACCGTTGCAGTCGTTGTCTGGACAAAGGGCAGTCCCCATAGCCCAACCTGACTGAAAGTGGTCGTTGTTACCTGCTGAACCTGCAATAACGAATGGTTGTGCTTGCACATTTCCTCCTTCTTGAATCATAAAATTGCCATACATTCCCATCAGAGTCAATTGCTGATGTGAACCCTGGTAATCATACGAGCCAGGATTAAATCGGTATGCGTTGTAAGAGAAGTTAATTTGTGGGTTTGATTGTTGACCCATTGCTATATCAATGTCGATAATTCGCTTTCCATCTTTGGTAGGATCGCTACTGAAAGAGTTTGAAGCGAATGAGTTGTCTGCAACAACTGGCACTCCTGTTGAGTTCTGGAACGAGTATCGCCCTTGAGACCAGGAGTAATCGATTGAACCGTCTGCGTTGACTCCACCTGCAGTAAGCGCAGAGATTCCTCGCTTATCATATCCAGTTCTTGTGTAATTGGCATTCGAATATTCATCGTCTTGTCCGTTATCACTATCGAAACTGAAATCGCCCGATGATGGATTTGTCCAGGACATAGCCGCTACTGTAGTTGAAGTAACGAATAGTAGGATAATGGCTATTGCAGTTTTCGAATAATTTGCTGTGGCACTATTTGCAGAGGGTAGGCTCATGCGCCGTCAACCTTCTTCAATTGCTTATCAATACAACCCTTGATTTTAGACAAGATGCACACTTTGTAATTGCATATTTCTGCTTCAAGCATAGTAATACAATAGCAAATATACGGATGAACCAACGATGATGTCTGATAACAAATTCCCGTAAGAATCTCCTGTGTATTCTGATTGGCTTGAAAGCAACCAACCAACAATCGGAATAGATCCTATCAATTTGTTATTTCCTAACCAATTGAATACTGCATATCCAATTCCAGAGTTCTCAACTATCTCGAAACCAACAATCAATGCGAGAGCTACATTTGGTTCTATGCCAAGCCACCAAAGTAACGTAGCAGAACCAATGTGAATTAACGTCCATACATCGAACAATGCCTGGTCGACTAATCCTGAACCCCTACGTCCTATGACTGGCCCAAAGCCCGTCATTTAATCATCTCATTGAGTAGTGGATCGCACGTCACCTACGAGAGCCTTCAATGCGCCTCCAGCGAGACCCAATAGAACAGCCGCCCAAATGGTAGCAATGTAAGCATCCATTGGGAATAGTGGCATAGTCAAGAATAGGAACTCGCCCTCGAAACTTGTGTTGTAAAGTGTAGTGACCGAGATTGTAAGTGCCGATGCAAACAATAGTCCGAATGCAAGCACTCCAAACAATGCTTTGCCCCAATCAGGAACAGGCCCGTCTTCAGAGAATTGAGATGCCGCCAATAGAGCTACTGTTAATGTGACTCCAGCAACAACTCCAATGATGTTCATAACTTCTGTCGAAAGGTCTTCCCATAGGTAGCCATCTTCGATGTTAACTGCCATCCAAGCAAAAGAGATTCCAATTCCTGTAAAGATCGCAAATGTTCCAAAGGCATTCCAACTCCAGATGTTTAGACCAAGTGGGCCTCCTCTGTTGCCTCGACCCAGGACGAAAACTCCCAGGACGAATAGCGCAAAGGATGCGCCAAGCAGAATCCAATCTGACTGAACGAATCCGTCAGCATCCATCACTCATCACCTCCTGATGTGAAGATTCCAACCGCCGAACTAATCAGCAAAGCCACACCTACTGCAGAAGCAAATGTTTGAATCACAATGTATGCGGGGAACTCCCACATAACGTCCATGAATACATCATCGTCTGCACCAAACACTTCAACAAGTGTTTCAGGCAGAGCAAGGAGAATTAGCACAAGTCCGCTAAGAGCATATCGAATTGCCCTGTCGCCCATGTTGCTTCCTGAGTTAGCCCAAATCCAAAGTCCCGCAGTCATAACCAGGAGACCAGCAGTTCCGATTCCTTGCGCCCAATCGTCTGAAAGGTCGCCAGTTCCAAGAGAGCCGTATTGTGCGGCTACCCATGCGTGAAGCATACCTACGCCAAAGAGAATCATGCCGACTCGCATATCCATCCAGGAGTTAATCGGTGAACCCATCGACCACATATAGATCGCCAGGATAATTAGGAGTAGTGCAATACCAATGATTAGCAAATCTCCCCATGAAAGGTCTTCGAAGATTCCGTCATCATCATCTGTTGAAGTGTCTGAACCTCCTCCTGTTTCGTATTGTGCGTCTGCAGAAGCGTCAAAGTCAAACTCGTAAACAACTGTTGTAGTAGTCACGTTCTCTTGTGAGATTCCCACGTCAAAGGATTCGTAAGTGAAAGTGCATTTTGCTCGGTATGAGTCGCCATTGACGAAAACTCCTGTGTAAGATACAGCGTTGTTGTCTCCTGTGTTTGTAACTGAGTTGTCGACTGGATTCAATCCTTGATCTCCGCCCCAATTACCAGTAGTAGTTCCTGAACCCCACTTGCTGTCGTTGTTAACGTCTGTTCCGTATGGCATCCAACCGTTGTAGCTACCTGAAGCACCAGTTTGTGCTACGATTCCGCTACCGTTGACTCCGCCTCCCAAACGGTCATCGAAGTTTGTCTTCGAGAAGATTTCAATTTTAGCGGACTTCATTCCACCGTTGATTGCGGCAAGACCGCATTCGATTGTGGAGAATGGGTCGTTAGCACCTGCAACATACATTACAGGGATTCTTGCTGTTTGCTCGCCCTGGACACCCATGTATGGTGCGCCAAATTGAGAACCATTTACCCCTGCGATTGGGTTGCTTGTTGGGTTAGTTCCATAATAGAACATAGAGTAAGCAGATGCAAATGCAGGGTTTGTTTGGTTTGTGGAGTTTGTGCTACGAGTTACCATTGAAGAAGATGCGAGAGGATCTCTTGCATTATCGTGAGACAATCGGATGCTGACTGCACCTTCGCTTGACTCGCCTGTGTTTACTCCGAAGCCCTTGTTTACAGCACCAGAGTTCCAATCGCTTGATTCGGTGAAGGCAACAATCATAGTAAACTCAAACATTTGGTTTTCCACGTTGTAATATCCAGCATTGTAAGAGTCGAGCAAACTAACCCTGGTTAGATCTTCCAAGATGTTTCCTGTGGTTAGTTCGATTTCGCTTGACTTGACTCCGTTTTGACCCATACAGTAGTCAGCGTTTGCAGAGCCGAGTTGTGTAGAGCCAGCAAGGTATGCGTTTGCTGGAGTAGTGACTGTGTATTTGTCGCCCTTCAAAGCATAGGTAATCAGGCTATTCTTTGTCTGATAGTTTCCTACTGCAGAGTTTGGCATAATGTATGTCTTGACTTCACCGTTGAAACAGTATTCCATTCCGTTTCCATGAGAGAAAATAAGGGTTGATAGATCGTAGCCTCCCCAATTCGACTGAGAATAAATTGCGTCAATTGGAATCTTTACGTCCAAAATCATTCCGTCAACTCCATCTGATGTTTTACCATCGAAGGCAAGGGTTGAACGGCACTTTGCTAAGAACCAACCTGAGTCACACCAGGAAGAACCGCCATCGTTGATTTGTCCAATCTTGATTCCTGGTTCTGAATCATCTCCGAATGTAATCGAAGGGTCGTAAATGATACAAGGTGAAGCATCAGTAGTGTGGCATGAAGCCTGGTCTTCGGATTTCAAACCGAATGTGATTGAGATAACAACTCCGTCTCCAGAGGCAGGTGAAGTTGCGAGCATACGAATGCTTGTGTTGTAAACTTCACTTGTGTTGGAGTAGTTGTATGCTTGAGGAAGCGTCATGCTAATTGTATGCTGTTTACAATTTGCATCCTTACAAGTAGCTGTAACGATTTGGTTTGCATCAACCAAATAACCGTCTCCGATTGTCTTCGAGATACCATCAACTGCAATAGTTACATTGTGAGGAATGTATAGATCGTAGCCAAAGTATTCTGCTTGAGTTGATTGGTTGCTTGTGATAGCAAAACCAACGGTGTTTGTCTTCATTGGAACAGACATTCCAGGCATCATCATCAGCATTTCTGTGCTTGCGGCGTTTTCGATTCCGCCGTCTCCGTTTAGAGAACAGCCAACTGCGTTTGCGAATTGTCCAGCAACAACAACGTCACAATTAGCAAGTTTTGCATTCTTTGCGTTGGTAGTTACTACACTACCTGAAGAACGAGCATTGTCCGCATACCAGGTCTTAGGAGTAATGGTAACAGAAGTGTCTGCTTCCCATGTAGCCGAATCTGGTGTTGGTGCGTTGTCTTTGAATCCGATTACGAATGTGCTTGCATCGTCAACAGCGTTGCCCAAATAATCTGTTCCGACATCTGCTTGCACGTCCATGTTTCCATCTTTTAATGCCGCACCATTTGCAGTATATTCCCATCCTTCCTGGTCGCCATCAACTGCTGGTTCTGTTTGATAACCGCCGTTGAAGTCAGGTGTCGGTTGTCCAGAAATTAGGTCATAGAAATTAGCGCCATCATCAACATAACCGTTCTGTAAAAAGACGGATTCCTTTGAATTAGTCGATTGACTATCATACTGTTGGCTTACCGCTACAGTATCATGTTCAGGTTCAGATGGGTTGCGATCTATTCCATTCGTGGACGTAGCATCAGGCACACCTGCAACTGCTGGTGCGGCGAGTAATGATACAACCATAATCATAGTCAGCAAAAGTGCTGAATTTTTTGTCTTGCTATTTGCGAGGCTTGAGGGCTTCATATTACAAGTTGGATTTGCACACCGTATATGAACGGAACGGGTGTTTTAACCTAAGATGCACACTTCAACAAGTGTAATTTACAACAGCAAGAATACTAAAGAATGCAATTTATTCTTTAGTTTCCTTTGTTATTGCACCCAATCGCAATGATTAAAGGAGAAAAAGCGCAAGGCTTGTATCGTCATGCCAGCAAATGCAGTTCACATACCTGAAGTGTTGATGGATAGAGTCAGAAAAGCAATGGATGCGAAAGGCGGTTATGCGACTGTTGCCGAGTTTATTCGAGAAGCAGTTAGAGCTTATTGCGACAAAACAGAAAATGAAGCAAATGGAGACAACAATAAGCCTCCTGAAACTCCGAGCAAACGTGCAAAGAAGAAGAAGGGGTGGCCTTGAATGACTATCCCTAAGAGATTGGCAAAAATATACACCGCTTCTAAACCAAGAGAAAGAATATACGAGATACTTTCTGCTCATGGAACATTGAATACACATTTGATTTTAGATCGCTACAATTGCACCTGGCATGATTCAATCACAATGAAACAATTAGGTCGAATCTTATCTGGTGATAGTCGATTTGAAAAAGTTGGAACAGTCGATACTCGAACTATTACTGGTAAAAAATACCAAATCGCAACCTGGAAGGTAGGAGTTGTTGTTAATGGAACAGCCTGAAGTCGAAACAACTATTCCCGATAATGCACCCAAAACGTGCATTACAGATGCAACCAGTTTACATGAAGTGGGCTATCGAAAAGAAGCATCACTTCTGAAAAAGGAAAACAGATCGTTGCGAGAAAGAATAGAATATCTCGAAGCGGAGAACCAGGACATTAGAGATTCCCTGGTGGCAAGATTCAACAGGGTTCATTTTGATAGGGAAAATCCTTTGAGACGTGAATTATTGATTACGCTTCATAATTGCTTAGAGCATTGTCGAGCATTTGGCGAAGTTGTGCCTCATTATGATTTTGTAAATCTCGGTTTCAAAGACCATCGAACTCTGCAAAGGTCGTGCAACAAGTTCGCAGAAATTGGTTTTTTGATTAAGATACGATCTAATCCAACTTCTTTCAAATTAAATCCAGAGCAAATAACGAAAGTCGGCAAGCGGTGAGATTGTGTGTCGTTTGCTTGCATGGACTGTGGAGAAGTCGTAAAGACCATCTATCGAACTCATAATCATGCTCGTTGCCTCAGTTGTGACGCAAGTTACCACCGCAGAAGATTCTTTGCCAGGCTTCCAAAAAAAGACAAACTTGCAGGTGGAGGGCCATGTTCTGAATGCGATTCACCAGCGCCTTCAGGAGTTTGGATTAAGAAGAAGTGGGTTTGTTGGCCTTGTAAAAATAAACAAACAACCCTGGAGGATTGGTAATGAAATGCAATAGTTGCGGCTACTACATCAAAAAACCAAGTGGCGAAGATCCTAAACTCCCAAATTGGAAATTTTACAAATGTTCGAAGTGCGGATATTTTTTCTGGAAAGAAGCGTGAAAGAGCTATACGCATAAACGCCAAAATTACCCTCTCTTATCTGTGCGATAATCAAGATTTTTACGAGTCGTAAATTTCCTCGCAGTTCCTTTTTTTGGATTCCCCTACTACTACTACTACTACTACTACTTATACAATACATTATACATACTACTACTACTACTACTACTACTACTCCAGGAATCGAAATCGACTTCCAATGGAAACGAAGGTTGGATTCTGTTCATTTTACCAGAAAAAGGATGCTTTCCGATGCAATATTTCCGAAATACATTAAAATTATTGTGCATTCGTTCATTTTTACGCAAAAAAACCGATTACCGTTTAGCAACCAGCGCAATTATCACATCTTTAGCGATACCTTGAAGTGCTGTTTGAACTTCGAACCAACTCTACGGTGAGGAGAAATGGGAAGGAAACCACAAATCGGAATGAAAAAAACAGGAAGGCCAGTCACACTATACTTGAATGGAGAAACAGCACATCTCTATGACCTGGCTAAATTGAATCCAAATATTACAGTCAGCCACCTTCTGAATCAAGCATTACAGGCGGCATTGGGTGACGCTTCTGAAAGGCATCCGATGGAAGTTATGGTTGAGGATCTCAAAGCGGACTTAGATGAAATCGAAAAGCAAAGAGAAGTCATAAAACAAAGATTGGAAGTTGCTCAAGACCGACTACCTGAAGAATTAGCACGTTCAGAATGGCTGAAAAATATACTCGGCAAAGACGGTGAAATCCGTTTGATGAATCTTAGGACATGGCTATTCTTCGATGCGAGGCATACTGCACGTTCCTTCATTCCACCTAAGAACGGCAGAGAGGCTTTAGAAGAATACAAGCAACTCCTTTCAAAGTATGAATCGACCAAACGTGGGCCAACTGTTGACGGCAATTTTGAGATTGGCGACAATCTGCATCCTGAAGGTAAAGAAGGATTTTGTTGCGAGGAAAATTGCATCGGGGAACACAACGGCAGAATCTCTGACGATTTGAAGTTCCGTTGTGTATTACATCATCGAGAAAGGTTTGCGAAGCATTGGCAAAATGGAGTAAACAAACTCAAACCACATTGGATTGAAGAATCTCTTACCCATGAACAGATCGTCTTAATCCAGGCGGCTACGAAAGGTGGATTCAAACTGCAGAAAGGAATGGGCTATCTGGTTCAAGAGGAAAACGCATTACAGTCATTGAGAACCTCTTTGATTATCGAGAGGGCGACTAAATCTTGGGAAATTCAAAACCCTGGAAAGAACGAACAGCTCTCTCATCTTATTGAAACCAAAGACAAGGTTTGCGAAAGAGATTCGAATGCCAATCCTACAAAGACATGGGAGGGCTTGCCAGGTGCTTCAAACACAAGGCTAAGAACCCAAATGATACAATCAATGAATCAAGAAGAGAGAGATGCCTACAAAGCGAAGTCAGACCTTTACATGGAATTGATACGTAATCGTGGAGAATCAATCAGAACCAAAGTTGAGGCGTGGAGAACCGCAGGTCAACCCTGGCCTTATGTCGAATTAGAAGATTGGTGCGATTCACTACTTGAAGCCAAACCTCCATCTAATCAAATGGAAAGATACCCCTATTCTCTGCCATTAAATGCTTGTAAATCAAGAATTGAATTGGACATTTCAATCATTGATTCTACGGCTTGAAAGTAGGCAGATCGCTTTCAATTTAGAAAAAACATCATAAATAGACGAAGCGGGATTCGATTTGGGCCAATCCTTCGAGAGCAAACTCATTTCATTTTTCACAAACGAAACTTTCTCCTTCCGCACTTTCATTGGTGCGGCCCAAACAATACCGATTCTCCAGGTTTACCGTATCAATTCAAAGGTCAAGAGGCAATTCGCCTGAAACATGGAAAGCCCAAACAAAATACCAATGGATATTTTGGTTGCTGACGCATTGGCGGTTGGATATGAAGTAATTGTCTTGATTTTAGACGATGATGAAGATGCCTATTGGTGTGCTAATTCACAAACTTACATTCCAAAAAACATTGACCCGAATCATGGTTATGATTTGGACTTCATAGCTCTAATGGAAGAAGAGATGCGATTAGATGATGAGGCTTGGCAGAAAGCAATGGAAAAAGAGCATGGAGGAAAAATAACTCCAGAATGTGAAATAGATCTCGAAGAACACAATAGAAAAGTTCTCGAAGAATCTCCAGAACATGATACCTGGTATGACCCTTCAAAACCATTTGATGTAGTCGATGCCGACTCTGCTTGTTATTGCGGTTGGCTTGGCATAGATTCGCCACCAAAAGAATTTGCACCTCCTGGATGCGATTGCTACGTGGAGGGTTCTGAGTAATGGGTTCAATTTCTGATATGGTGGGATATACTCCTACTGGTGCTGTAATAGCAATTTGTATTACAATTTCAATCATAGCGGCGGCTACCTGGAGGAATGCCAAAGGCGAAGGTTGGGATTTAGTCGTATTCCTGGGTGCTTTGGTTTTAGGATTCAATCTATCAATCACATTTGCGTCTTGGACATTAGAATCATTGGCCGCAGTTTTTGGTAGCATGGGTAGTTGGATAGGAGATGCGGCATCAATTGATACTGAGTTAGGATCTATCACCTTGATATTGGGTCTGGTTGTTGTGACCTATTTAATGACGAAAATAGAGTTCGACCTGGTTAGGATTGCGGCACTTGGAACACTATTCGGGATTATCTTACGTTTGCTAACTGATTTCCTTTGGTTCTGGTTCGCATAGGTGATTACAAATGAGATTGAAACTTACCATAATATTGACGATTTTTATTTTACAGCTAATACCAACGGTTTCTGCTCAAAACATTGAAGCCGTTGAATTACGCTTAGACACTTCAATTCAATACCCAAACGACAGAGATATTGGAATTGTTGTCGAAGCAATGGGATTTGCAGATAACAAACCTTCTCGAAGCAAAATTGACGTTCAAGCAGAATTACGTTGGCCTAACGGAACTTCAGCACAAACGATCTCAACAACAGTCGACCCAGGAATAAGGACTTCAATAATTTTCGACAAGCAAGATGTCGTAGGGACATACTTCGTATTCGCTACTGCTTCAATTGATAACGTAGTTTCAAATCCAGAAAGTCAGAGAACCAGGGTAACTTACGCACCACAAGAATATACTGCAGGTTTCCTCGATAGTGGCAGATTCTTAGTCACACCACTTGGGCCAGCAAGCGACCAAATAACAGTTCAAGAATATCTTGATTCAGGAACAGGAATCACAGAAGGTAGGCAATGGGTCATTTCTGGTAACGAATCCTTAGACATAGAAGTTCCAAAAGGCTACATGGCAATTCGATATAACGTAGTGGATGAAAACGGATGGATGAACTATGAAAGAGCTAACTCTGGATTAACTGTTCATGGAACGCCTTACGTTTGGTTGTATGGCGATCTAACCAGAATTGAGCCAGTATCTTCATTCGTTGCTACGGGAAGTATTGTCTTTGGTATTGTAGGAGGCTGTATGGTGCTTGCTGGAGTATCGAGATATGTCGGACTATTCATTGACGAAAGAGCAAAAAGGCGGAAAGAACTTGGTCTCGATAAAGCGCCATCATGGAGGGAACGTAGTCGTCAAAAACAATACCGTAAGGAAATAGACAGACAATACGAAATGGATAGGCGAAGGCGAATGGAAATGGACAGATATAGGAGATGGTAATTATGCAACCAGGAGAATTTGACGATTTAATTTTTGACGATCCTATGCTTATGCAACAGTTAGGTCTCGGCCCTGCATTTCAACAACAACCAGAACCTCAACCGACTTCAGATAGAGACCCGCCGCCTCAGCAAACCTGGAGTATCGGGTTGATTCTAACTGGCTGTTTAATGATGCTAACATGGGTCGCAGTTCCTATCGGTGGATTAGGTGCGTGGTTTTACGGCCCAATAGAAGGCTTCTTCGCTGAACCTGTTTATTCAAGGTTCGAATCTTTCATGTGCGGCGGAATGTTCGTCACAATTGGAATATCAATTGCATTCTTCATTCATACGGGCATTCCTAAAGTCCATTGGGTTGAAAATGACCCTGGAGTTCCGAGAACCACATTTCTGAAAAAAATCGAAGATACGGGAGGAAATCTCATCTTGACTCGAAGGGACAGAAAAAAAATACGAGTCCGTAAGGACATTTGCTCAAAGTATCGTAAGACGGTTCACGTTTGCGCCCACGTTTTAGAAATCGATGCAAGACCTGGTAGCAATTGGGACATCGAGTTCAGGACAACTCAAGGCAGTATGTCGAGAGGGCAAATTGAATCTGAAGAAGATTTGGCAATGCGTCAAGGATTCCGAGAGCAACAACTCGAAGAGATCAGTCAGCAATACGTTCAAGGTCAAATGGAACAGATTGAAGGAGTTGGTTGAAGATGTCTTTTGATTCAGAATACAAACCGCCACTACAACCTCCTGATTGGGTATTTGGGCCAGTATGGACATTTCTCTATGCCACTTTAGCAATTAGCATATTTTGGACTTGGAGAGATCGAGCAGAAATTGAAAACTCAAACCTTCTGATAGGTGCTTTTGCATTACAAATGCTTCTCAATTTGACTTGGACTTACGCTTTTAATTCAGAAAGATACGTCTTATCAACGCTTATGCTCTTTGGAATGGTAGCTCTAACCAGTTATTACGCATACGGACTTTATTCGTTTAACCAACTTGCTTCAGTTATTGTTTGGCCTTACATTGCATGGGTAACATTTGCCAGCATTCTCAACATCTTCTATCTGGTGGAGGCTTGAATATGGCAAATGATAATTACAATCCAAAAATCGTGCCAGGGCATTTTACAATGCTAATGATGGAAATTGGCTATCATCGGACAAGCGGCAGTCCAACCAAACCAGAGGATTCAATAGAATACAAACGTGCCAAAAGAGACGTTAACAAAGCAATGAGAACTTCAAAAAAATATGGCGAAGCAAGAAGGAAATTACTCGCTGAAGGTTATGAATGGAAAGAACCAGAGAGGCGAAGGAAAAACCGAAAAAGAGTAAATCTTAGCAACAGGACTTCACTTTGGCCTTCTTCAAAGGCACTACGTAAAAGCGGAATCAAAATGATTTGGAATCCTGTTACACATAGATACATTCAGAATACTGCGAGAAATCGCCGTTCAATTCTCAAACAGATCTATGATGAGGAAACAAACTCTCTCGTTTTGGTATCTTGTAGCAAAAACAAGGTTTGGGATTTAGACATGGAAAATCCGAGACGTGCATTACAAGGAACTGCTATACCTGCAGAGAGGGCTTACTGCTCTCCTCTATTCGAGAAGTCAAAGGATTGGGCGAATCGAAGGAAGATGGATTGGAGAGTAATTTCAGCAAAGCATGGAATTGTAAAACCAGGAGAACGAATATCCGAATACGATGTGACGTTAAGCGACCTAAACAGAAAGCAAAAGGAATCCTGGGCGGATATGACCGCAGACGAGTTGTTGAAGGAAATCGACAAGAAGGATTACGACAGAGTAATTTTTCTAACTGGCCGAGCATATATGCCGAAGCGTTTAATCAACAAATTGCCTAAATCTATCGAAGTCAAAACTCCACTTGAAGGAAAACAAATCGGAGAACGCTTACAATGGTTCAACGAAGATAATGAAGGATTCAGGAAAACAAAGTTTAGTGGGTGGGGTCGATGAGCAACCCACCTATACCCAATAACAGGCCACGTTCAGGCAGAGACCTGTTTATGATTCCTCAAAACGACAGGCTCAACGATCAGTTCAGATTCATTGATACAATGGTTCTCTCAATGACGGATTCCTGGGCGTATTTACCGCCGAGAGCAAAACACATTCTTTGGTTAAAACTATCAGCATCAGACCCAAACTTGTTAGAAAAAAGCGGTATGCCAATAGAAAACGGAATGCTACTTCATTGGTCTATGTGGCCTGATGATTTAGGAGATTACGCACAAGCAATTGCTCTAAGAATGAGTTATGTTCAATTAGAGAACCTCGAACCCAAAAACGTAGCAATGGCCTCTGCATTGAAACAGGCTCAAAAAGCAGAAGATACGGCAAGGTTACAAATCCAACTTGCTCAACATTTGATTCAATTACAGCAGATGGGTGCAGACACAAAAGAGCTTGCGAAACTATTTGCTAAAAATGCCAACGAAAGAGAATCGCTTGAGACAGTTCTCGAAGCGGCTGAAAACCAAATGCTTCAAAGAATGCAATCTGCAGAGAGGGAAAGAGAATCTTTCAGAAACCCTCCCCCCGCACCCCCCTCCGAATATCCATTCGATGAAGAAGAAGAAGGAGAAATACCAGTAGCGCCATTGAGAGGAATTGACTTCCCTGCAGATGAAGGAATGCCTTTCGATGAAGAAGATCTCGAAGGAGATTTCCGAGAATATTTGGGTGCATCGATACCTGCAGATGAAGAAGAAGATTACGAAATCTATGATGAGGAAATAATCGAAGCAGAATTAGTCGATGGACAAGATATTGATTCCATGATAGAAGACGCAACAAACAACGTCATAATGTCTGAAGAAGAGATGCAAGCCTTCGCTGATGCAGAATATGATGAAGAAGGAGACCAGGTGGAGGATGATTCCTGATGAGAGGAAGATACACCAACTGGAAAGATTTTGGAAGGGTAGCAATCGACAAAGGAATGCCTCCCGCAATCATGGGTCAATTAAGACGTATTTACACAACATATTGCGAAGGTGGATGCGATCTAACAACATTGAAATGGTTTTTCACAAAATATGCGCCCTGGTCGAGAATCATAACTGTTCGAAAAGACAGCCTACTCGATGAAGACGTTGATACTGCAGATGGAAGGAAAAAAACGCCACCTTTGATTTTGTATGAATCCAATTTGTTAGAGCAAGGTTTCATTTGTGAATGGAAGCCCGACATATTATTTGCATACGGAGATCGTGGACAAGGGAAATCGGTTTTTAGTTATGGGATGGCCGAAAGATGGCTTGAAGAAGCGAGAACCTGGAGACGTGCAGAAAACAATGGTTCACCGAGAGTTTACGTTTATGGAGATGTTAACGGCCTCGTCCCATCTGAACCAGGATGGTTTCGATGTCCAGATTGGTTTGTTGTAGATCGCCAGCAAGAGGATTTCCCACTTCTCGAAGTTTATGATGAAGTTCCACTTGCACTTCGAAGTGGCGCAGTATCAAAGGCATCAAAGCAATGGGCTGAAAAACTGACCCGTTCAAGACATTGTGCAGTTTGGACAATAATGAACATGGTTCAAGCAAAGATGGCCGTTAAACGAGGAAGAGAAATGGATGCGCTGACTCTTGATAGATTTTCAGGGCTAAGGCAATTAAGAGAGAGAATCGAAGACATACCAGTTCAGACATTCAAAGACGCATACAGAAAACTCGTTCCAGAAATACGAAGGAAAGACCCTGGAATATCAATGACTCAATTGAATGAAGACCAGGGAGAAGTAGGAACATGGCTTACGTTGTATCAAACCAAACCCCCTTCATGGCTTGAATGGCGAGAACATGAGAGAAAAGAAGGCAATCTATCAACCACAGCCGCACCCTGGCCTCCAGAATGCGTTTTAGAACGTGCAAGGCATTATGCTAAAGAGACCTTCGACTTGATAATGAAAGATTGCGAGAAGGATAATGAGGATAAAATAGAGGAATGGAGAGATATGTTGGGAATAACTCCAACAGCCGATAAGCAAGCACAGGTGCTTGACCGCCTCGTTAGACACATTTGCAGAGGCGCTGGCATGGAATGGGCGGCAATTGGAGAAGTAATCGATGGCGAGAAAGGTGCGGCTAAGGAAAAAATGGGCGGTGGAGGCAATTTGCAGAGATGGGGACATCGAAACAAGTTCGAAGATACATCAGAGATGATTCAGATTGCGGCGGCGAATCTCAAACAAGAATTGCCATACCGCAACAAATCGCCCGTATGTTGGGGGTTGAGCCTTCACTTGGCTGAACATATTTAGAAAAAAAATTGTAGTTTGGTGATATTGTGATTTCTCATGCAGTTGTTATAGTCATTACATACGTGCGAGATGAACGGTTCGACAAGACATTACAGAAATATATCAGTTCAAAAATTACTGATAGTAACACAATATCAGCAGAAAATAATGAGAATATACCTGGAGATAAGGAGAATATATCTCAGTATTCTATTCCTGTTAAGCTACAATCAAAAAACAAATTAGATCAGCACTTGCTGATGAGAAATAATCATCTTGAACAGCTAATCAATTCAAACAAACAAAAAAACAATCATCAGACAATCAGCACCGATGGACTGAAACGATGTGCCGATCAAATGATAATCTAAGCCAGGAGGAATAAGCAATGAAATCTAAATCAAACAATTTAGCATCGAAAGAACTCGACAGAATAACAAGAGGAATGAAACATTATCGAGGAATCATAATCGGTGCTTGGGGAATGGCTGGATTATACACTTGTCTGGTATGGGGAATATTCGATGTATCATCTAAGATTGGTGAGAAAGTAGGAGAGCCTGAAGCATTCCCTCTTGCTTGGGACTTGGCAATCATACTTTCTAATGTGCTTGTAATCATGGTAGCCTGGGCGATAACAAAACTGACGCTACAAATGATACCCAGGAAATTCAGGAAAAAGGAACAGCAGAAAAAAAGTGTATGGGATAAACAACCAGGGCCTCCAGCAACAATACCTGAGAATGTGCGAGTTGCCTTCAAAAGTGAGTAGCTTTGTTTCATCCTTACATCATCGTTAATTAGATCCTCGCTTTGTTAGGCTCATGGTGGAAAAACCGAAGAAGTTGCTAACCACTTCTAATCCAAAAACAATGAAGGGTCAGAAGAAGGGATATGAGACATACATTTTACATCTCGCACCTTCCAATCTTTCAGGCACAAACACTTGTCCTTCTGCATCGAAAGGTTGCGCTACCGCTTGCCTAAATGAAGCGGGAATGGGTTGTTTTGATTCAGTTCAAAATGCCAGGATTACCAGGACAAAATATTTCTTCGAGAAAAGAGATGCCTTTATGGAAATGCTGGACAAGGAAATCAAATCAGCAATTGCTACTGCAGAAAGGAAAGGTCTTACCCCTGCCTTCAGATTAAATGGCACATCAGATATTCGTTGGGAAGAAGTCAGATATGGAGACGATAACAAAACTGTATTCGAGTATTTCCCACAGATCCAATTTTATGATTATACCAAAATACCCAATCGAGGGAGGAAAAAAGGATTACCTGATAATTACACAATTGTATTTTCACGTTCAGAAGATAATGATAGATTCGTGAACCAGGCAATGAGGAAAGGGCAAAACGTAGCAGTTGTCTTCGGAGACCCGCCAGGATTGCCTGATGTCTGGAGAGGATGGAGGGTCTTAGACGGAGATGAAACAGATTTGAGATTCCTTGACCCGCCTCAAAGAGTAGTAGGTCTGAAAGCAAAAGGAACTAAGGGCAAAAACGACACAACAGGTTTCGTAGTTTACGGAGAAGGAATGATTGATATTGATGCCCTGAAAAGAAGGTCGAAAAAAGATTTCAAAAGTGCAAGAGGAGATCGTAGCATCGGGCCTCGAAAAATCGACAATGAATCTTTCATACCAGTTCAAAGCAAGGTATCGAAGCAAATGGCAGAGAGAACCGCCAATATTATTCGAGGCACAGGGAGAAAAGCAAGAGTAGTTACCCACAAGCCTAAGATTGGTGGAAAAACAGTCGAAGCCTATGCTGTTTATGTTCCTGGAGTTTACAAAAGGAATACAAGCGGTGCAATCAACGGTCTTCGAATTAGAGCGCCTAATCGAGTCGATTATCTCAGGCAACGTAGATCGCTTACAAAATCTCATCAGTAATTTGTATTGAATCAATTACAATCGCAGAATCAGGCGGTTGCATTCCCAGGTAAGTAATTTCCTCGATTTCCTCATCTCTTAGATGGCTTCTTGGAACGAGTAAAAACAACATTTGGTCGAACTCATCCGTCCATACCTGGATTCTTGAAAAGTCCTGGATATTATTCTGCAGTAGTTCCGTTGCATGACTAATCAAATATTCTTGTCGACCTCTTGGCAGATTTGAGAAAAAACCATTCAAAGGTCGCTTCTCAAAACCGTTAGCGTAAGAAGTGCCAGGAACGAACTCAATTGATACTTCAAAGAGCATATCGTCTAAGACAAGCTCTGAATTGAAAATTATTCCATTTTCTCCAGACATCAATGATTCAATTGAATCATCGAACTCCGCCAAATCATCTTCGGTATTATTCATGTAAACCACCTTCTAATCCCGATGATACTTCATCATTTTGCCAATCTTTGTCTAACGTGGACTGATTTGTATTCTTGATTGGATCTTCAGGCAACATCAGAATTATTTTTTCGAGGAATACTGCAGAGTCGATAATTTGCTTCTGGAGATTCTTTATCCATTCTTTCAAAGACAAATCTCCACGTTCAACAGAAAAACCGTATCTCCTCTCTCCGTATTCAGCCCTCTCCTGGATTTTTTCACAAACCCTATCTTCAATCATGCTCATGCGATTCCTCCCTATCAAAAATGACTCCTCCATCTATGGCAATTTGTAGCTGTCTGAAAGACCAATTTGAGAGTCGAGTCCTAACGAATGGTGCGGCATAATTTACTCTATCCCGAATGAAATTAGCGGCAACTTCTGCTTCTTTACCACATGAAATAATTTCATCAATCATTTCCATAGCAATATGAAAAGCCTCTGCTCGAAGCGTAGTCAAAAACCATCTATCAAGAGATTCCTGGCAAATCAAAGAATCCAAACGATTCAATTTTTCAGCAATCATCTTATCGACTCCTTTGTGGTCGATTTCTCTTTTCCCATCAACGATCTCAATTATTGGCATGATTCATCCTCCTCCTCCTCCTTGACTGGAGTATAGAGCATATCGATTTCTTCTTTGTCGTCTTCTTCAATCCCCCATTCAGTCCAATATATTACGTCATTTTTGTAATCCACGTCCAGGTCTTCTTTTGTGTAGCCGTCAACGAATAGGCATTCTTCAGAGCAAGCATATCCAGCACCCTCTCCCCAAACCCAACCTTCGGCCATTCCGCAACCGCAATTAGTGCATTGTCTCGGCCACTTCAAAGGATATTTTTTTCTGTTCCAATCTTGTAAGTTCGACATATCGATTTTATCTTTGACTTTAGCGAATTGGGTTAGTTCTTCAAGTGATTGATTATGTTTTGAAGCGTCAGGTTCAAGCGATTTTTGAAAGGTAAATTTGTCTGCAGAATCCTTAATCGATGCAGACAAAGAACGAGAAGCAATACCAGATTCAACAAGATCTAATCTTACGCCAGGCAATACTTCACGTTCCCAACGAACTTCAAAATCATGCCAATGAGCAAAACCTCTCTCCCACGTCTCTTCAGGATTTTTGTTATCGTAATCCAATCCATTTTTGCATTCTCCATTCTGGAAATCTATCCAACTTGTTTTCGCTTCTTCTTCAGTTAGGAATAATTCGACTTGAGGAATCAATTGATAACTCGAAATGATGCAGTAAATCTCAATCAATGAAGCCACCTTCCCCATGCAGATTTAGCCACCCCTGCGGCACGTAGAATCCTCTCTCTTGTGTAAATCAAATCGTTATCATTACCTGGAGAGAAATGAACTATTGCAGTAATCAATTCAACATCGAAATGTTCTGCGATCTCTGAGGGCAACTCAAACCTATGGATGGTTTTCAACAATTCTTCAATTGCTAAGTTCACCTGGACTCGCAATTTTATGTGGTCTTCTTCATTCCAATTAGGAACATCAGGGCATTCGCATAATCCGTTTTCTGGAACAGACGTAAACAATTTGTGCGTATGCTCAATTTGGCCTCCGCATTTTTCACAAGTGGGCGCATCTTCAGGTTTAATCGAATCCATTTTTACTCATCCTTAATTTGAAAATATCTTACGCCAATGTTTGCGAACACATAGAAATCTCCATTCAACTCAATGATATTTCCATCTTGCTCTCCATCTTGAATGAATCTAACAAAATCTCGAACTCCTTTAGCAATTTTGGAAGTATTGCATTCACAAGTCAATATACAACCGCATGGCAACTGGCACTTTTCCAAACCGAAGCCAATAGGCAATCTGCCAAATCTTTCAACTTGTAGCTCTTTCACTTCGTCAAGGAACATTTGCATATTCAATTGGATCGGTTCAGACCAATGCAATTCTAATTCTTCTGCAGTAATCTCCCATTCCTGACCCCATGCAAGTAATCTCGACATCGAAGGATGCCTGGCACTCCCTCTCGCCTTTGCTATTCGAAGAGAACATTTCATGCTATCATCTCCAGCCATCCAGATATTGAATTAGGAATGGTGGGCGATGCAGGTTTTGGGGGATGGGATTTGGCGCTACCTGCACCGCCCTTGAGGGTCTTCTTCTTCTTCTTCTTGCCCTTTGTATTCAACATTCCATCTTTGCATACAACACAAACAACGCTGGCAATATCTGAACCTGATAATACGGAATTGGGTTTTGGTTTACCACATATTCTGCACCTGGTATTTTTTGGTGCATTTGGAAATAACTGTAATCTCCTTTGTAGGATTCTTTTTCGAGCCTCCTCTGGAATTTCCATCAGATCGCCTCCTCAAAAATCCAAAAACCAAATGAAATCATAAATGCAATAAAACCCATCAAAGGTATAGCCTGGACAAAATCATCGATGAACTTGAAAACCTTGTTATCCCATTCGTCCTGACTCATTATTTCGACCTCCTTAATGTCGAACACATCTTCGAGATTGGTTGGGCGCTGTTGGTGCAAGAGCAATTCTCAGGGCATGGGCCATGAACCCACTCTTCAGCAACGGGCTGACTCGCAGACATTTTCCATAATTTCCTTGCGTGGAATATTAGTCCGCAAGTTTGGCAAGCCCTCCAAATAAAGCCAGGCTTAATTGGCATTTCAACTCCACAACATCTCAACGTCTGAGGAGAGCCACCAGTAAACACTCCCTCATCACTCATCTTGAACACCTAATTTTTTCATTCGTTGCTCAAGCAACCTGTTCAATTGAACACTTACTCTCTCAACCGCAGTATTGAATCTTCTATGCGATACAGGATCTATTGGCTTACCTGCAGAATCAAGTCCAGCATTGTATTTTTCAGCCAAAGAAGATAAATCGCCCATAGAGCTACCGTTGCCATGAATAAGATAACGTAGGATTTGATATTCAACCTCAGTCGCATTTTTTGGTTTCATAGCGGTGGCCTCCTCTCGACAACAGCTACATTCATCACAGCCCGAAAAGGAAGAGAACCCCAGGGCGAATTATCAATCAAATCCTGATTGCCACCTTCTAACGTCTCATAGTAGTAATAGAACGTCCTCATTTGGGATAATGGAATCTGATAACGCATATCCCAATCTAAATCAGAGATGATTTTGAATCTCCATAATTCATCTGCAGGTTTGTTTATTCCAGTATCTCTTGCTTTCATGCTGAATCCTCCTGATGTGGCGCATAAGCGTCAGGATGAAGTTGTATTGGAGGCAAACCCTGGTCGATACGTTGAATCTGATTCCATCTGTCGAAGCATGGCTTGCAGATAGGTTCACGATCTCCTTCAGGATGATACTTGCCATCTTTGATTCTTATTGATGGGACTTTGTGAGGATTGTAGGAAATCATGTTTCCACATACACAACAATTACTCCAGACCAAAATAAAATCCATTTAAGCAACCTCCTCCATTCTTTCGAGATCTAATTCGAGAACACCTATGTTCATGTGCAATGCTGTTTGAACACAAGCAACGCATACATCGACACATCGAAGTTCAGTAGCGACTGGATTAACACCGCAGAAAGTGCATTTTTTTTCTGATAGAGCTATTGATTCGAGTTGACTTGTTAGAACTCTGGTTTTATCTTCGAAGAAGTAGCCCTGGTCTTCTGCAGGTTTAGAAGCCTCTTTGAATCCAGGCTGATATTCTGCATCCCAACACCGATGATGCCACCAATCGCCACCTTCGATGTCGTTTGCACGACCTGTAATCTTGCCATAGCCGTCATAAGTTCCGATTGTAATATTGCCGTCTGCTTCAAGGCAAACAGCCTTGCTTTGCCACTTCAGGTAATTCTCTAATCCGAAGTGTGCTTTGATTGATTCTCCGCAACCTCTGCAGTTGAATGAAAATAACCCCATTAGTTCACCAACCTTGAATCACAAATAACAACATTTCCAACCGCATAATCTTGAAATCCGTTTGCTCGAAGAATAATAGTTCCAGCCATGTTAGGTTGTAAATTACGTAGTTTGCCTTCTTCATTAACAAGCATAATTAGATCCTTTGCGTCAATGTTGATTTCACCATAGGCCATATTTAGTCGAGGAATAGTCACTATTTCGACATATCCTCCTACAAGGGATTGCATTTCCTCCAGGGTGAAAGGTTCATCTCTTTCGATTGAAACCACTTCTCTCTGCTCTGCATCATCAATTGGAAACAAATATGCCAGCATCTTCAGACCCCCAACATTGCCATAACCTTCACAAGAATGACCCTTTTTTGTTGCTGATTCATTCCGAGCATAAGTGAACGGATTTCTTGAACAGTCATGTCTGCAATTTTGTTTGCATTTTCTCTATCGATCTTATTCATTGCCGCCTTGTCGGATTTTGCGCCTCTTGCTGAAATATCTTCGAGATTCCACTTGTTTAATGATAGGCGAGAGCCTGTAAACATCAAATGCTCTCCACGTTCTTTTGCTTCTTCGATTTCGTTAGTTTGACGTGCAAGTATCATTTCTGCGCCTTCTTCAACGCCTTCTTCGGTGATACTGCCAACATATTTCAGATTGAACGGAAGATAAGCTGTTTTGAAAGAACCATCTTCGTCTCTTTCAACATTGACTTCATATTGAGTCCCAACAGCGCCACCCTTTGTTTTAGCAGATGCTTTGAACACCAACGCTTCGAACTTTTCATCATACCAAACAACGCTTTTTCCTTCCTGGCGCTGACCTGCATAAGTCCACAATTCAACACCTTCACTCATTCTTGCTCGCCTCCGTCTTCAGGTGCTTTGCCAAAACGAATTACATCGAATCCGCCATTTTGGTTTGCATCAGGATAAGGATAACCATTGATTCCTTCAGGACTCCACATTACAACGTAAAGGTAGTCCTTTGGGGGATAATACAATTTTGCATTTTGGTTATTTTCACCAAGATACAAGCGATCTATTTTGCTACCTCGACCCAACTGAGGATGACCGCCATAATCTGCGGCGATTGTAATGCAACTTGCCCTCCAGCCTTCTTCTTCGCTGGAATCTTGAACTTCACCTTCAATAAAAGATTCAGTCGACATGATAGTGACCTTGCCACCATTTCCAAAAACTCCATCGTATTCATCAGACAAAATCATTACATTATCATAAGATCTAACAACCATCCCTGGCTTTAGGTCTTCACCCTTTACCAAAAGAGGCAAAATGTCCTCCTCTTTCACACCAGGTCGAGTTTTCCACTCAACCAGAGCATTACGTTCAAACTTCTTTTCTCCATCGTTCCAAAAAGGAACACCACCATTCGCTATTTGCGCCATATTTGCATCGGTAGCGTCTCCCGCCTATAACCTTTGGTATTGTTTAGCTTTCTTTACGCAAAATCTCCAATTTGCCTTGCGTCATGCGAAAAGAGCAAAATTATCTGACGTTAAAGAATCAATTATCAAATCGGCAGGTAGCAAACGAAGCGTTTATGGTCTCGGTTCGTTTGGGTTGCACTATGACCGAGAACCGAAGTGCGAGCATGATGTGCGGTGCAAAAGATGCAACTTATGACCTGGTGGCAAGATACCAGCCACCAAAAGCAACAACAACTTATGCGCCTGTAAGCCATACAGATTTGATAGATCTAATCCGAGACCAAAGCGAAATAAAATTGCCTGATTACAATTTTAGAGATGAGAACTTTGGTTTGACTCCTTTGAATGGAGAGAACTCAGGTGCGAAATTGTTTGGTGTAATGACCTGGGAAAACGAAACAAGTCCAGAAATGGGTCTTTCAATTGGATTTAGAAACTCATACGACCAATCTCTCGCAGTAGGTTTGGTCGCTGGATCTAAAGTGTTTGTATGTTCTAACCTAATGTTCAATGGAGACATCATGGTTACTCGAAAACATACAGGTGACGTTCTCGGTGATATTGAGGAAATGATTAGCTCGACACTCGAACTTGCACCTATGAAGCACCGAGACATTATTGCCGACTCAACCTTGATGAAAGAGCATGATATGTCTTCAGACCAGGCATTCTCAATCTTTGGCATGGCATACGGCAGAGGGATTCTTCGACCAAGACAACTACTACGTGCAAAAAATGCGTGGGAAAAACCTCCACAAGAGGAGTTCGAAGATAGAAACCTATGGTCTGTTTACAATGCAATTACAGAGGCTTTGAAATCCTCCTCTCCAAGAGACGTGATGGAAAACCACACCAGAAGCCACCATTTGATGATGAACGAAGGAATCCAAATTGCAGAAGGATTGAATCCTCGGCAGGTGGCATGAATGGATAGATTCGCATTGCCAAAAGAAGGCCGAATCAGAAAGCGAGATGATGAAATGTGCTGTGGCTTCCTTTGGGGTCAATTCATGGATGCCAACATCGATGAATTAGTCAACTTCTGTCCTTCATGTGGTGAAGCAGTATGAGTATAGATCGCAGATACAAAGTCGATAGAGACATGATTGCCAGTATGAGGGAAATGCGCCTCCTGGGTAATTCATATCAAAAGATTGCTGACGAGCATGGAGTATCTTACTACACCGCCTATTATTGGATAAATGATGAAGCGAGGGCGGCAAAACGTGCAAAGAATGCAAAGAGAAGATACTCTCCAGGCGACAAAGCAAGAGTTCAACGAGACATGGCAAAGCGCAGAGAAAATTGGAATGCAAATCCAGATTCTAAATTGAGACATACAATTCAATCCGCTAAAGGAGAAAAAAGAGCCAAGAGAAAAACGGTGAAAGGAATGAGTATGGCAGATGCAGAAAAATTGCTACGCTCAGGCAAACTCGATATTCCAAATAACAAGATGGGTGAGTAAATGACTTCAGGAGAATATACAAAATTGGTTAATGGCCTGGGTGCAATAATTGACGAGGCAGAGAGAGGCTTCCTTTCGATTGACGATCTAAGAGAATTACATTCAGACATGGAAGATTTGTCTTGTGTAATAGTCACCACACCTGCTCGAAACAAAGTAGTTAACGAATTGATACATTTAGCAAAGGCAATTGCTGAAGGTGCAGAAGATCCAACCATTTTAGACAACATCGAAAAAATAGGTTTGGAAATCACATCGATAGATGAAGGAGGCATATACGTTGATTCAACAGATGGGCCAGTATTCGTCCCACACTTTGAAGGCAAGGGAAGATGCACTACTTCAGGCTGTCTTGAACCAGCCATGCCGACTCCATTTACTGATGAAGACGGCAATAACATTCCTCATCCGTCAGGTTTGTGCATGGATTGCTACCAATCGCATAAACAAGACCTAAGAGATGGCAAGGAGTTGATAGAATGAGCAAAAAAGCAAGCGCAAAGAGATTATCAGAATTATTAGGAATACCAGAACATAAGCCGATTGTAGGAGGAACACTATCGAGAGATTGGCTGTTTACTTTGTATGAAGCAATCGTCAAACAATGTGAAAACCATCCAGGAGAGCTACAAGACAAAAAGTTGGGAAAACACAAGTTGGTTATTGCCATGTTTGACGTTTTAGAATTGCCAGGCGCAGAGAATCATATTTCTGCAGGTGGAACAGTCAAAGGATCTGCTTTGGTTGAAATAATCCAGGCTTTAGAATAATCATTGAATGTTAAAACGCTTTTTGTAATCAGCAATCGATGCAGATTTAGTGGACTTATTCCAAAGTATGAACCTGGATAAAGCACCTGCTGAAGTAGGGTCATTCCAGTTCTCATTTACTTGATGTCGCTTGAGATAATTGCGCTTTCTAATCGGGTCATTGTGCAGGGTATAGTCAGAATATCCTCTGCCACCAAAATGTGTTGTCTTCTTCGAACCATCATCAAAGGTAAAAACTGCCTTCATTTTTTTCGAATCCAAATTGGAAGTTGAAAATTGAACGTCTGCGATCTCTTTCCTTTTCATGTATATTGGGAAAATCTTTGGCTTCTTCTTCTTGCCATCCAAAATCCTACGCCTCCGTCCTTTGGACATATCGCTGATAGGCCATTTTATTTTGCCAGCCTTTGTGAATCCTGGTGAACGCCAAGATGTCGAAAGGCGAATTGGCCTTGTTAATGGCGATTCCATATCCAAATTATTTTCCTTCGATTTGTAGTTCGAATCTAATTCTGTCTTAGGCCAGCCAAAGTTCAAATTATCGACATCGAATCCAGCATTCCATGCTTTATTCCAGATTGGGTCTTTACCTCGTCTTCCGTAAATAACACGGGTTCGCAAATTTTCGTCTTTGGCTTTGCTGAAATCAAAGGAAACATAGACGGCCTCGTAATCTTTGAAACTTAGAACTCTTGCACGAAGTTTGACTCCATCAGCGTCAGAACCTTTTGGGAATCGAATAGCTCTAATTTGTTCAGCATAGTCCTTTGCGGCCTTTCTCCTATCAATTAAGCCCAAATTAGGGTCAGTAATCGCATTGATTGTGTAAGGCGTATATGTCTTCTTTCCCTTAGTTTGGGTTTCAAATAAACGAGTTCTCAAAGGACTTCTTCCAGGTCGCAATAGATCCTTTGCTCTTTTCTCATTTTCTCGAACCATGTCTTCAAACGTCTTTGAATTGTTGGAGTCCTTGTCTGAAATCCAGCGCCCTTTTTTGTTGTCCCACTTTAGCAATTTAGCCTGTTCAGCACCCTTCCGTTTGAGAAAAAATGCTGGTGGCGGTAGCACCAGGTTTCTATCGAAAAATTGTTCAGCATTGAAATCTTCACCAACATAAACAGCGTCTTCATTTACTCCATTGTTTTCAAGTATTTCCTGTCTCCTTTTCAGAGATTCTTCTAATCTTGTAATCAAGGCAATGTGCATCGGAGATCCTAATTCAAACGATTTTTCATCCCAATCCTTGTAATCTTGCCACCACCACTTGCCGTCAATATCCTTAGATGGCAAGTATTTGCGAGTATCGAAATCTCCCTCATAACTCTGCAGTTTCATTGCTTCCAACAAAACAGGAATCTCTTTTTGTAATTCATCAAGTTCTTGTTTTCTGGAGTTTATTTCATACCAATCTGCAGAAGCCCTTGAAGTATCAATCAATTCATTGGTATTATCAGTAATTTTTCTGCGTGAAAATCCCTTTCCGCCACGTCCAGAAGTAGGCGAATCCAAAGAACCCGTATAATCGTCATTGAGAGCCTCTTGTATTCTCATTCGTAAAGGCTCGTCAACATCGACTGGATTACCCATGCGATCTGTAAAAATTAGATTATCCCCTCGATATAGGCTTCTTCTTTTGCCATTGGGTTCTCCTTTGGTCTTTCCCGATTCAATCCCATTTCTGTATCTTACTCCGATTTCCAGTCCTTCATCATCCAACCAGACATCTTCCATCTCAACTCGAATATCGGCATTTGCCAATATCTCAAATCCTTCTTTTGCGATTTTTTGTTTTTCGAATCGACTTCCACCTTTTTGAGTTTGATTTTCAATCCATTCATTGAGTTCAGTATCAGACAACTTGCGAAGATATGGTTGCCTTCTAAGTCCTTCGTTAGCCAAAGCATCTGCGGCTTCGGCAAGCAATCTTGCATTTTCTGCCTTTTTCCGTAAATCTTCAATATCGTATGCAGATGCAATTTGCTGTTCTAAACTTAGGTTTCCTTCGACATCGACATTTCTAACCCATTTGACTCGAACACTTTGCTGAACACTACCCCTCAAAGGAACATCAAGGTATCTTGAGCCTTTTTTACGGACTGGATATTTTATTTTACGTTCTAATTGTTGTGCAACGTATCGAGGGTCGAATCTATCTCTAAACTCAGGTTTAATTCTGACCGCTATGAAGTTTCTCGGCAGATCGTCAAGTTCCATAGAAGAATCATATTGGAATACTCTGCCACCAATACGGACAATTATTGCATCTCCATCTTGTAGCTCTTTCTTCGGTTTAGTTGCCGCCCTCTCTCTGGAAGTTCTTGCCGCCGCACCTGTCCAAATGACTTCATCTTGCCAAACTTCGGCAATATCGTTCAACTTCATACATAGTCACCAAATGAAATGTAGTCCAGGACAACCCAATATGCCAAAGAGAAAAACAACGGTATCGAGCCGAGTATGATGTAGGGTTCAATGCTTTCCTCCAGGTCGGAGAAATCTATTCCAGCGAAAAGGCCAAACAAAGGTAATGCCGAAGTAAGAAGACAAACAGTAATCCAACCAATGCCTGAAGCAATTGTATTGTAATCCACGTTAAACAATTCTTGAATTGTAGTAATGGTAGCGAAACCGATCAAAGCGACAATAATTGGTATGACTATGAAAACAACAATTGCCTCTCCACCAGATAACGCATTGTCGTTATTTGTAAAAATAGAGATGGCAAGGAACATAACTGCAGTCAGAAAAGTTCCAGACAAAAACGCTCTAAGCAAATTACGATACATTCTTTCGAAAATTGTCGTCATAATCTCATTCTCCTGTTTCCAATGTATATTCCATGACCGCCTGTTTTGGTGTGAATGACCCTGGCGTTGAATCCCCTTCTTCGAATAGCATTAGCAAAGGCTCTTGCCTGGTTCTTTGAATGAGAAGCGGCTAAACGCCTGTAATACGTCTTGTCGATTCTTCTTGACTGAAGCGCACGTTGTAATCTCCTGGTGTATGGAGGGTTTCCATCTTTGTCTAACAAGTCAGGTCTCGGCCTCAAATAAGCGGCATGACGAGGCTTTCCAGAGTTTGTCCTTCCCAGGTATGAGTATTCGACCATCGTATTCTTTGCTGGAGGCTTTTCTCTATCTGCATCAGTCAATCCAGCACCGAGTTTGAAGGTTTGACCGTCTCTCATTTTGATAATCAAAGAGCCAACTTTACCCTCATTTCGATTCAATCCCTCCTCATATCCGACAACCAAACCATCTTCGTCTTTGGCCTTTTTCAATTTCTTCAGAGAACTTGTGCGAGTAGCTTGATATTGTGAATCTGGATCTCTAATCATAGCACCTTCGCCATCCAAAGTATCGATAATGAAATCTCTAAACTCTGTGAAAAAGGCTTGAGTATAGTCGCCATCCTCTCCATCTTTTGTTTTTTCAGGCGCAGTTCCAAACTCATAGATGCCACCGTTATATTCAATTGAATCGTATATTGGTATGTCCACGTTCTTGTAAGTTGGAAAATTAGAGAATACAGGTGAATATTGTTTAGCAAGAGTAATTATTGGTCGGTCTTGAGTTTCATAATCATCTCCAAACGTAATTCCATTTTCAGCATCTCTCGCCCAAACATCAGCATCAAAATCAGTCATGCTGATTTTCCAATTAACCCCATCATCCGATACCTGCCAACCAATCTTCTTCGCCATCGAAGCCTTCTGCCTCCAATTCTTCTTCTTCCAATAAGATTTAGCGTATTTTTCGTAATCTTCAAGCAATTTCCAAACTGGCGGAACTTTGTTGCTTCCGTAGGTTTGCTTGATGAATTGAGGATGAAGACGTAGCATTTCATCAATGGTCTGCGCTCTCGTTAGGGATTTTGCCTTCTTTCCATCTTTGGTAGTCCTATCCAATGTTGCATACGGATATGCAAGGATTAGTTCATGTCCAGGATAAGTCAAATCATTGCCGCCAATCATAGCGGCGAGTTTGTAGTAAACATCTTCGAATGTTCCAGCGCCGTATGATTCATCGTATAGATCTGGAGAATCAAAAACAACGTAGGTTATTTTCTCCCATCGGTCAGCGTCATAATTTTTTGATTCCTTCCTGGTTCTTACTATGCTGTTTGCTTCTTCGAGTTTGTTGCGACCTACAAACAACTCGCCGTCAAGAGCTATCTTTGGTAATTCTCTTGTGAACCATTCTGGTGCATCAACATCTTCTCCGTTTTTTGTGACGAACTTTTTACCATCCCATACTGCTCTAAGACCATCAAATTTTTCTGAAATCCACCAGTCACCTTCTTTGAATTTGCCTTCTGCCTTAATCTGTTCTAAGAACTTGGGTGCGGTGGCCTTGCCTTTCATAATTCTCGGCTGTTCTGGAGTAGTTTCTCGCAATTTTTTCTGACGATCTGCTTTGGATTTACTTCTTTTCGAATCGAACATACTGCCCTCTGCAGTATATCCCTTGTTGTTTTTCTCAAGCCATTTTTTACGAGCAAATGCTACTGCTTCAGCCTTTGATTTGAACATCTTGTCTTGCTCTCTCAAGTTTGAACCTGTTTTGCCATAATTGATTCTAACCATCCAGGGAATACCCAAAGACGGTGCAGATGCAATCAACCTTATTCTGTATTCTTTGTCGGATTTTGCGTCTTTGTAAGTCAACCTGGGTAGATCGTGACTGTCGCCTCTCTTCATTCCAGTAGGGACATCGAGCAAGCCATCATTAAATGCCTTAGCGACCGCAGGAACTTCTCTCGCATCATTCCATTTTTGAACCGCATCAAGAAGCCAGGCTTTGTTTTTATTTGTGTTTTTCAGAATAGGTTTGTTAGCCATTGGGCCTCGATTTCCATAAGTGATTTTGTTTTCAACAACGTAATCAATCAACTGCTTTCTCGTCATTTTTTCGAAGTTATCACTCATCGACCTCTCCCCCTTGCACGTAGTATTGCGCCCAATTCAGAGGGCTTTTGTTTTGATACAATTACAGAACCATTTTTGATTTCAGACATTAGCCGTTGGCGATTTGCTTCATTCCAACCAGGCGTATTTCTAACAGATCTCTTGCTGGTTAGCCAGCGAACCTGTTTGGCACTTTTGATGTCTAAAGGATTGTCCGCCCAAACCGAATAGTGCGTTTTTCCTTCTGAAGTGTATGAAGTAACCCTTGCGTTTTTACCTGCCTTTTTGATTTTGGATTTTATTGTCGTAGCACCAGATTTTGTCCTTGTATCAGCGATTTTCCATCTTCGTTTACCGTCAATAATTCGGTAATTATTTCCTTTCGAAAGTTGAAAACTCCCACTTTTCCTATCGTATAATCTGTCCTTTACAGAACGATACGTTGCGGCAAACGGGGTCTGCCTCCGTTGTTGCCTGAATCCCTGCCTGGTAATCAATACCGCAAGTTCTTCTCTTTGTTTTTCGTTAGAGACGCAAGAATCTGTGCCAGCATATCTTCTCGAAAACAGGTTTACCCCATCTGCGGCCTGTTTCCTGGACACTCCCCGAATTGAAGCCAACTGTCCTATGAGATAAGCTCTATCTCTCGCATCATCTGTGCAGAGACCTCGAACATCTCTTTTGCTCAATCGGTCAACAATTCGCTGATTAGCCATTTCTTGTCCTCCTATACCTATGGCGAACCTGGTTGGTTGCGCTTATGTTTGGATTTTGAATCTCTCTCGCATGAGCATATACTGAATACCTCAAGCGACCATCTGCTTCTGCTCTTGGAATAACCCTGGCGAATGTTTGAACCCTACGTCCATTTGGCAATATTTTCACATTCCTTAATTTTGAAGCGATCTGTGCGGCATTCGATTTCGATTTGGTAACATCGACCAAACCAAAGGTCTTCTTGTCGATTCTTTTCAAACCACTTCTGCGATTGTATGCCTTTCGAACAGGAGGCATATTGCCGCTTCTCATTTGTCGAGCAATTGCTCTTGGGTCTTGCCTACGATGTAGTGCAACAGCCGCAGATTCAGCAAGCAATCTATCGTGCTTCTTGCCGTTTGTAAGCATTTTACGGACAACCTTCAGTAATTCTGCCCTTGCATGAGCATCGTTGTCTGCCTTGCTTATGTTCTGTAATGCAACCTTGTCTCCCTCGTTCATGGTTAGAATGGAATCATTAACGCATATCAGCACTTCGGCTCATGTAAGCAATTAAGCACACTTCATCAACGTGAAGGAGGGAAGCGAATATCATCAGCCCGAATGAAAGTAGCCATCATTTGCTGACGTGGAGTTCCATAGCGCATAACATAATTTCGGACTTCTCTTGAGATCTGTTCCCGATTTCTCATCCAGGCATTATTGCTTCTAACCCTGTGGGCTGTGGGAAGATTGCCATTTGTTTGAATTGAAAATCCTCTTTCTCCGTAGCCCTTGTCTCGGTGCTGAAATCGAATCGTTGAATTGCCGTTTACATCAAAACCCATTCCAACAGCTACAAGGTTTGTGCCTTGAATTGGCATCGGCTTTCGGAACTTCCTGTAATTTGCCATGAATAACGCTCTCATCGACTCTATTTTATCTTACTGCCCTTTTCACACTACACAACACGCTTCTGCGTTTAGTCCTTAACGAAAAAACATCTTTTCTGATGATGGCTTGCTTTGCCTTTTGACCGCATATCGAACATCGGTCTATTCCTTCTGAATCTGGAATCCAACCTTCAGGATAGTCAGTAAATACATGGATAGTTTTGAAATCATCTCGGTTGGTAAAATAGATCGTCATATTCATCGACCCCTTACAGGGCCAACCAAAACTCTGTAATTCCCATTCTTTTTCGATACCCTGACCTTTCGATTAGTCCTTCTAATGACTTGTGCATGACGGTCAGCCAACCTCTTGTCTGCAGTAGTAATACGTAGGAAATATCTCTCGCCGTTTATGGTGAAGACATCTGCCATGAAAAGACGATTCAGGAACTTGCCTTTAATCTCTTACCCTTCTACCCCCTCAAAATGGGATATTCGGGATTCCACGTTTGTAAATTAACTGCATCAAATGAATGGTGAATATCGCAGAACCAATGAACCCAATTATTCCCTCATCCAAAGAATAACCTCGAAGGATAATCCATCCCGCACCGATGAATGCGATAACATCAGTCAGAATGTTTGCTGTGTAAGAACGGTTATCGTCTGCATTCTTCAATTCACTAAGCATAAAATATCCGAGACCCAGGAAGATTCCAGCAAATAAAAAAGTCACAAAGTTTCCTTCTTGTAATTCTAAAAGTGAATCCTCTGGAATATATTGAAAGGCGAAAATCAGTAATGCAATAGGGAGTAGCAAAAATACGGTGCTAAATTGTTGTAAAAAACTCTCTTCTTCAGCCATCACATACCGCCTCCATCTTCTCGAACTGCGTTGAATAGATCCATGCCAGCGCCAGTATTGTCTGTAATCATCATTTCATCTCCCCATCGTTGAGAAGAAGCGCCTAAAGCATCAATCAAAGCCAACCTGTCGTCATTGTCCATCGTGCCTAAAGCCTGAATAGTTCCGTCTTGGGCGCTCATCTGCAAAGCAATGAATGTATTACCTAACGAGGAACGGTCAGGAGGGGATGCAATGATTCGACCATTTCTCAAATCAATTAACCCCATCCTGGTATCTGATTGGATTCTGATAATGTGATTTTCTAAGCCGTCATTCTGGTTCTTTGGATATACAATAAAATCCTGTGGCTTACGCATTGAACCTGCTTTCAAATCAAATGAGATTGTCCCCATTATGTTTCGCCTAAATGAACCAAACTCAGGCATCTTCTTGCGGTCATATCGGTTGTCCACTACAAGCACGTATTCTTCATCAGGCAAACCGCCTTCTTCAACTGCTTGTAATGCTTCAACCGCACTCATGCCTTTTTTTCCAACCTTTACTGTATCAAGGTAATCGCCAGTTTGTTTAGAATAGACCTCAATTAACCAATTACGGCGCTTTCCACCCACTTTACCAGGCATTTTTTTGTCTCTCCTTCTCCTTCTCTCTTCGATTGCACGTATTCTATCAATATCAGTCATAATATTTTCAAAATTAGGTTCAAAACCTTCATCATACACTTCCTTGTAATACGTCACATCAGAACCAATGGTTATTCCTGGCATCTCTTTGTTTGTATCATCGTCCCTGCCGTCTTTGTTAAGATCTATTGGTTGAATAGTTGAAGATGATGGGCTGATTGCATAGAAGTATGTTTTTCTGAACTTAGCTCTATCATCTAATTCCGCATAGATTTTTTCTGCATCCTCGACTGAACTACGTTCAATGTCTTTCAGAAGTATTGCGGTTTCCTCATCGAACTTGAGTATATCATTGAACTTAGCAATTTGTTTTGGAGTCATTAAATCCAGCACGTCAGAAAGGTCGAAATCATCAGAGTTTATGTTGATGTCTTCATCAACAATCTTCCTCATCTGCTTATCAGTCAGAAGTCGGAATGCGATATTCATTGGTGCATATTCTCTCTCTTCAAAACCTACTGGCATTGCCATACTACCGCCCATCAAAGTTCCAATGTTTGCTTTGTCTGGAAATCGACCAGGTTCTTCGAGTTCATCTCTGACTCGGCTGGCTGGCGTAGTTTCCCAAATTACATTCCCATCTCCTTCAAGATCGTATTCCTGGATAAAAATTCCAAAGTCAGGGTCATTTAGTTTCGACAAAGCCTCGCCCATATCCAGGACTTCGCCTTTGTTTCCACTTGGAATTACCAATTCAGGGTCTTGCCAACCGTTATCATCATCTAAATGCAATTGCAGTTCGTATTCTGGATTTTCCAGTAAAACCTTAGCCAGTTGTCTTTCAGCACTTGCCGCCGTATTAGCATATCCGAATGCCCTGGAATTGTTTAGGGTGTCGTATAGCGACCACAATTCACTATTTGTAGCACCATTCCTCCTCAAACGCAAGAACTCTTTTCCCCATACGCCTAATTTCTGATTTTTTGGTATTTTGTCTGTATCGATTCTTAGGACTTCTTTGCCATCGTATGTCTTACGCATAATTTTTGCATTGTATCTTCGCTTGCTCTTGGTTGTCGATTGGAATATACCGTATCTTCCTCCACGTAAAGGAATCACTCTTGCATTATATCCGTTTGAACGGACAATCCTTGCCATAGAATCTGCAGTTGTTTTGTTGCCGACTCCAGCGATCTGAAATCTTTGGCCGTCAAATCTTCGAGACCCTCCATTTCTGAATCTGTAATTGTATCTGTTGTTGTAGCTCTTTCTGCGCTTGGCCTGGCAGTTGGCACAATTGCATGGTCGACCATCTTTCATCATGTTTTTACAGCCACAAGAACCCATTTTATCGCCCCCGCCTCATCATCTTTTGTCCGAGTTGCGTTTGAAATTGCTTTTTTGTAATGTTGACCTTTTTTGGCTTTTCATACACAACATATCTGCCGTTAGAAAATGGGCCAACAACTCTTGCCTGGTGGACTCCTCCTCCCGCCTTCTTTGTTCGAATATTATTGGCTACTGATTGAGCCTTTGATTTACTCATCCAGGCTTCGCTTTTTCCACCAGCGACTCTGCCCGAATTGGATGAGCCAGGATATTGATTCCAGATTCTCCAAAGGTTATTGTCGATGAAGCGAATGTCTGATGCGCCCCTGTGCATTCCGACTCTCTTATTGAAACGCTTTGCCATACCTTGATGTGGTTTTATTTCACCTTTGAGCCTTTTCCGTAGTTCAAACAAAGATGCACTCTTTTTCCTATCATCTTCTCGCCTGAACCTTCTGTCCATTGGATCGTTTTCTCCACTTCCTCGATAACCTCCTTCGTCTTCTTCGAGATACGTTGGCATTACTTCGCCCGTCTTTTTGTTTGTGCCATAATGCGACTTTAACCAACCTGGCGCATCCCACATGAAGACATCACTTATCGGCGTATCAACAGTATCGCACCAAACGCAATACCCCTCGCAATCGAGAGGCGGTGCTGATTGCTGGATTTGTGGGTCACAAAACCTTCCGCCAATATATCGACTTCCGCCCCTGCTTATTGCATACGCACCCTCGCCGTCATATTCGAAGGTATCTTTGTAATCTTCGAGAACGTCAAAAACTGGCCTTTCACTATCCCTTGTCCTGGCTGTATTTCTGCCAATTTCTCTTTTTCTAAGACCTCCTGAACGTGACTTTTGCCTTGCCTTCTTGAATAGTTCAATCTCCATCCAAATATCCTTTGAAATAACGTCTGTGTCCTCCTCGCTTACAAACCAGGTGTCGCCATCTTTCCAGCGCACCATCATATCTATGCCACCCATGTTCAAAACTCTCGGAAGATCTGTTGTAATCAAAAACGGCGGGTCAGGAAGATTATTCCATTCCTTCATCATCATTCTGTAATCGCCATAGCGTTCAGCAAAATATTCTGTCCTGTTTGGGTTCTTGCGTTGAACATTAAGTTTCCATCGGTCTGTAAGAAGACCGAGTTCTTCTGCTACTTCGAGCATTTTGTCGTCCCAGGATTGAACCTGTTGCTTTAGTTCGTATCGCAAGTGATGTGGAGTTGAGATCGGAGAAAAATACTCGTTGAAATCAGATTTTAGGTATCTGTCCACGCTTAACCCATTTTGCTCAAGTTCCGATTTGAAAGAGCTATCATTTTCTAAAGCGGAATAGATTTGAGCCAATCCTTCAGGTGTGAATATTAGTTCAGCATTCTCTCGAATGTGCCTTTGCCCCTTCCCTGTTTCTAATCCATAAGGAGGAAATACCGAATGATAGTTGCCTTCATAGTTGTAAATTGCTTCTTCAACCATGCTGTTAGCCATTCTGACTTCGGAATCATTGATGTCTGGAAACTCCATAGAATGCACCTACTGGCGCTTTCTGTTTGGGCCAACATAAACTCCGAATTTGCCACTTCCGAGTCGCTTTACTCTCGCCGTTTTACCAGAACGTCTTGCTAAACGAGCAAGTGCATCAGCACTTCTTCGGTTGAATCTGTATCTGTCCTTCGAGCCAATAATTGAAAATCTCCGCCCGTTAATGTTCCTGGCATAGTCAGAAATATTCCTGGCAAAAGTTGTAGTCGCCATCTTCTTTTTCAAACCACCAATTGTCGATGCTTTAGGAGTTGCTAATGGAGATGCGACAACGGATGCTCGACCAACCCATGAAGGACGGCCACCAGGGAAAACAGGAGTTCTTCCTAATCCGTATTTTGGAGGAATAGCGCCAACCCCGATTAGATCTTCTCTATTCCATCTTTCATCTCTTGTAATATCTGGAAATAGACCTCTTTCAATGGCGAAATCTTCTCTCCAGGTGACGATTAGTTCATGTGGCGCTGGCCCTCCTTCTCTGCCATCAATTCTTGAAACATATTTGAAATTCTCAATGGCTTCGCTTGGAATCAAACCTCCAGCGCCCGATCTAATCCACTTTTCGACCCATTCCTTATCATTCTGGTATCGAATATCATCAACTAATTCATCGGGTATTTCAGTCCCTAATTTGGCCTGTGCTGTTTCCAAAAATAACTTCTGTTGCTGTTCCTTTTTCATTTTGGCTTCTTGTCTCGCCTTCTCTGCTCTTTCAGCACGTTCCTTTGCTTCAGCATCTCTTTTTGCTTGAAGTTCAGCCATCTTCTTGATACGCTCTTTTTCAACTTCAGGGTCAACCTTCTTTGTTGCCGCAACAGCACCAGTCAAAACCCTTAGTTTGCGTTCTTCTTCTTCAAGCTCTCTTTTCAAAGCCTCAATTTCATCATTTGTTTCAGGGTCAGTTACCGAAGTTAACTCAACAATTCCAGATTGTCTCTGCTTTGCTGTTATGTCCAGGGTAGGTATGATTTGATTCGGCTTCATTGGATAGAGTTCGACTATTTTCCCGTCTAATCCAACGGCTCTAAACCCATTTACCATATTTCCTGTGCCATCATCAATCTTGGTTTTCTCCTGGCGAGCATAATCGCCTTTCGAGTTTTTCATTTTGAACTCTTCATCGGTATAGATCCTGTCGTTTTTTGCATCATACCAATATTTCTGAATGACCTTCTTTGGCCTTACGAATCCAGCACCGTAATAATCCGAATCTCTCTTTTTGCTTCGAGGGTCGGCAACGAAATTAGCGGCATTGTATTCAATACCAAAAGGCAACCAACCAGTCCGCCCAGGATTCAAAGTCAAATCTGATTTTTGGTAAGCCCTGAATAGTGGGCCATTACGTGCAAAATCTCTTCGAAGCAAATCCTTCTGCACTTCTTTATCCTCTGCAGACATAGAACCAAATTGTGATTCATATTGATACCAAACCGTATCGGCAAGTTCCATTGAAGCATTGAATATACGTCCGACTAAACTCTTTTCCTTTTTCCTGACTCCATCGACTGCGAGAGCTGTTCCAGCAACAATGCCGCCAACAACTCCGCCTTCAAGAAGGCCAAACTCTCCATCTTCGTTTAGATCCCACCACTCATAACTCTCTTCAGTCGAAGAATCAGTAGTAGTAGTCGGCTCTCTTATTTCTCCGCCGTATCGGTCTGGATTGGTTAGTGAAGGCGGCGCTTCGGGTTGAAAAGAAGGGGGCAAAGGAGTATTTGGTGGATTAGGGACAATAGGTGGGCCAGTAACAGTCCCGCCTCCGCCTGGCTGTGGGCCAGCAGGGGGATTTGGCGTGATAGGGTCAGGCGTGATTGGAGGAACAGTATCTCCGCCTCCTCCGCCTGGTGGAAGCGGTTTCAAACCATCAGTTCCTCCGCCACCAATTACACCGCCACCAAAGCCGCCTCCAGGGTTAAGTGTTGAAATTGTATTACCAATTGTTGAACCTCCTCCAGAAGCAAAGGGATCGAAAATGAGGGGTGCTGTATCAACACCGATAATCTCGTTTCCTATTGATTGGTATTCTCTAATGTTGGATTTTTTACGTTCTTTGATTTCATGGTTATCTGGTTGTCTCAAACCGTTGAGATATTTCCTGGCATCTCTCTTCGAAGTAAAGCGTTTCATAATCTTGCCAGTTGATTTATTCCTGACTTCAAATCGAAACCTTGTCTGCCCCTTAGCCATTCATTCACCACCCCGTAGTAGGGTCGCCATCGAAGTCGGCACTTGAAATTCCATATCCAGCCGCCCCTCCAGCCAAAGCACCTGCGGCACAACCAGCACCAACTGCCGTCCAACCCACAACGGGAATCCACGAAACCAATGCAAACGTAGCCGCACCGCCAGCACAACCTACCGCCGCACCCGCTAATGCACCTTCACCATCAGTCAAATATCCGTCTGCAGGTGGGCCATAATTGCCGTAGCCGTATGGTTGCACCTCCTCATAAAGAACGTAATTTTCTGGAACTTGTAGGCTACCGTAATATCTAATTTCATCAGGGTCTTGCACCAATCCGAATACATTTGTTTGTAATGCAATGACTCCTAAAATTAGTGCGACAACGGTTAGAGGAAATCCATATCCGCCCTCGAATACATCATCATCTCCGACATCATCAGAACCCCAATAGATCGCCAATGCTACCGCACCTACGATTAGCACTACAAGTAAAACCGATGTCCATTCTAATATCCCCCAATCGGGAATCGAGAACGATATATCAAACTGAGAGAAAATCAAAACTCCAAAAATTATAGCTAATGCTGAAAGACCAATGATGCCTACAGTAATTGCTTCACCATCTGTAAACTCGTTATCATCTACCACTTTTCACCATCTCCTATTATGCCTAATTCGACTCCCCAAAAATAGAAAATTGCACCACCTTGAGCAATAATTAGCCAAAACCATACCCATTCATCATTTTCACCTGCACGTTGCACACTAACAGCAACGACAATCAGTTGTGCTACAATCAACGGGATAAGGAAGCCGACTACAATTAGAAAACTAAGTGCGCCTTCAATATCTCCGACTTCTTCACCGTCAAACTGCAACACAAAAATTACTATCGATACGAGGGAGATGGCATACAATACCAGAACTGAACGTGCCGTATTAGAAAGAGCCATGTTGGTTAAGACATCTCCTTCTGCTTTTCATGGTTGCCATTGAATTGACGTTAGTTGCACCCTTTTACAGCCCTATTTTTTACGCCCACCAACATAAACGCCATGACCCCTTTTGACTGGAATGACTCTTGCATTGAATCCTTTACTCCTTACGATCTGTGCAAATCTCTTTGCTTGATTTTTATTTTGAGACAATCCTCTAAGCAAAAAATCCTGGTGCGAGATTCTCCTACGATATACCCTTCTCCCGCTTTCCCTGGTTTGAATCATAGGATTCGAAAGCATCCTCTCTTTCCATAGGTTGCGCCTGATTGGGTCATTACGGCTTCGCTTAACTCCGATATTGGATCTCCTTGCTTTCATTTTTTTGTCCTTTACCACTTCATCAGAAACCGAGTCCAATACGCTATTGATAATATTCTCCTCGTAATAGCCTGTTGCGAAACCTAATTTTCGAAGACGGTCTAAATCTTGGTCTTCAACTGCAGATTCGACCTCCTCCATTGCCGAGTTTACATCTTCTGTAATCTCCCCAAAGTCAAAGTCAAGAATTTGCTCTCCAAAGTCAGATAGTGCGCCTTCCATTTCAGCGACTATGATATTGTTTAGCATTGTGGGGTTATTCACCACCCATTGTAGTAAATCAGGTTCAGAATAAATCTGTTTCATTAGGGCATCAGCACCCTCCCAATCTGAAAAAGTCCTTTCCAACCAGCCCAAAGCACCAGGTTGCGTTGATTCAAGAATTGCATCGACTCTTTGCTGTTCAAAACCGCTTCTTTCTGCGGTTTGCATCGGTATCGGGTCAAGTATTCTGAAAGCACGTCCTGACGACAACAAATCTTTTTGATTCTGACCCGCTTTATGCCAATTAGAAAATATGTCCATGTTAGCTACAATTAGTTGTTCATTTGTCGTCATTAGGTTTCTTGAAAAATTAGCGATCTTATCCGCCAATCCAGAATCAAAAGCATCAGGGTCAGGTGTTCCAAACTCGTTATTGATTTCGACTTTGTGTTGCTCTATACCGTCTGATGTGTTGACGAATAATGAACCCGCTTCTCTGTTTGAGCCTACCTCCTGGAACAGTATCATAACCCCTTTTGCACTTCTTGCTGAACCTAATCGACTCGACCCTTCCATCTCAACATTCCAATCATCACCCTTTATTGCGAAAACGTCCCAATCTGAATTATCGAGATTTACTGTATCTCTCCAAAGCACAATCTGTCCACTCTTGAGATTTACATTTCGATCTTGATTGAACCTGCGTAAAAATTCCATATCATCCATAGTCGCAATCATTTCTCCTTCGTCTGTTGATTCCAGAGTTACTCCTCGAAATGGGTCGTTGCTACTGAAATCACTCCAACGGGAATCGTATTCTCTTCGAGAAGTCACATCATCTTGTAGCTCTCTCTCCAATCGTTCCTTTTCCTCATTCGCCTCCCGAAGCAATCTGCGTTTTTCAGCAATCACTTCATCAAGTGCCGTTCTTACTGCTTGCGTGGTTCTTCTTCTTTGCATTTCTGACCTGCCATTATTCCAATGCGGGTCAGCAGTTCTCCATACGGGAATAGGTGCGGCGTTCCTCCTTACGCTCGGAACGGTTCGATTCGTTTTTGCTATTGTCCCACGTCTTGCCGCCCTGGATAAGATCGGGCCGAGAACTCTTCTATTTTCAACAGGTTCAAGCAAACCGTTCTCAATGTTGTTATCCAGGACGTTCCATACATCGTCTGCAGTAAACTCTCTTCGAGTAGCGGCCAAAATGTCGATGAGATAATCAACTCGGCCTCCTTCTTGCCATTCCACGTCTAAATCCTGGCGTTGCTCTGCACGTTCCTCTCCCAAACGGCCTCTTTCTCTTGCTTGGCGTTCTTCATCATCGTTTGGTGGGCGATTTATCATTTCATTCACCCTCCTCGAAAATGCTACTTGCAGATTTTGGCAAATATACCCCTTCTACCCCTACCTTTGCGTGGACGGTTTTTTTCGAAATATCATTCACCCCTGAACTTTCCATCAATCCAATTCTTCGGATTATCAAATCCAGGCATCATTGGGACATTTTCTCCCTGAGAGCCTTCTGGTGGAGTCAAAGTCCATTTCTGAACTTCATAACTTCCTGAAATCATGGATGCAGTTCTCTCCCAACCTACCATTTTGAATCTCTTGTCTTTCGAAAGAATATTTCCTAATGCTTGCATTGTTGCGCCATGCCTCAAATTATCGTTTACGTAGTCAAATATTTGTTTGGTGTTTGGCGCTCGCCCCATCATGTTCATATCATAAACAAAATCAGCCGCATTCCGCTTTATGTTTTGATTCTTCTTTGCCCCAACAACAGTTCTTGGCGATACCCATTCTTTTTTCCTCGACCATGCCCTGATTTTTTCCTGTTCTCTGATTCTTTCTGCAGGTGTGGATCTTGGCAATCCTCTGCCAGTATTCATGTTGGGCGGGTCAGGCGTGACGTTCAGGACTCCATCAAGCGAACCATCTTCAGGAAGTCGAGGATTCATTTTTCTGTAAACATTAGGCTGACCGTCTCGATGTGGCAATCTGCCAAAATCTCGATATGGCAACAAGCCTCTATCGACAAGCTCTTTCCTGGTAAATCTTTGACCTTCAGAATCAACATAGAAGAATCCGCCTGTATTCGGGTCTTCAGTCAAGAAGTAATCATCAGAAAGCCGATTGGCTTCAGCACTACCTGAAACCGCCTTGCCTAATTCTTCGAGATCCTTTTCCCTTCTCCACGATTGATGTTCAACTCCTACAAGTTCTGTTAAAGAAGTCAAATCCATTATCGAATCTTTGATTGATTCTTTGAAGAATGTGTCTGTTAAATCATTTATTTCATGTGAATTGAAGCGTATCAAATTGGCTTCAATTATTGGTGTAGCCTGGTCGATTCTCTCTCCGATTGAATCCAGCCAGGGGTCTCTAATATATGCGCCTGGCAATCCACCTGTTGAGCCAATCTCTCCTATCAATGGCGAAGCCATCTGCGCTCTTGGAGGAACTATTCCAGTCATAGACATATACTTGAGCAATTCAACTTCAGTCATTGCATCGATAAGGTCTGAAAACGCTACTCCTCCGTTTGGTTGTGTTATGCCTTCTAAATCAACGGCCAATCTTTCAGCGCCTCTGCTTTCAGCCATTACTTCCATAGCAACGTCTGGACGATCTAAAGCGGCTTGTGGTCTCGGCGTAAAACCAAACTGCATCAATGAAGCGCCTAAACCTCCTTCTGGTGGCGCTTGGCCTTCTAAAGCGGCATCATCTTCTGCCATTTCAACTAAGAGTTTCGCTGGCAAATCTCCTGTTGGAGTATCGGCCAATTCCTTTCTCGCTGGATGGTCTGCAGGTAATGCTGATGCTCGCAACATGGCGTTGGCAATTATGATGTCCAATTTCTTTTTCGTGGCCTCAATTTGGCCTGTTGCGAAATTAAAATCTGCTCTTTCCTGGTTCTCATCATCGACAACCACTATTCCTCGCCAACGGTTAGGATCGTCTCTGTAATTGTCGAACCAATCTTCCCAGGCATCAGTTAATGTCCTGGCATAAACAGGTAATTTTCGATAGTGTTCTTTAACAATCGTATAACCATCTCTCGGAACTAATCCGAGTTCTGTCTCTTCTTGACTTAGAGCTACGCCAGTCGCACTTGAGAATTGAGTTGATGAAGTAGTGGATTTATCAGAACCGACCTGAACTCTATCAAACCCTGTCGCCTGTAAAAACGCTCGAACTTCTTGTATGTTTAATGGTGAATCAAGAGATGCACTTGCCGCATTCGAGATAGATGCTGTTAACTTCATTCCATCTTCTATGTCGTTTTGATTGTCTTGCAGATTAACTGATTCCTCAATAGAATCTTCAACCAAATCAGCAAGGTCGACCATTGATGGCAATTCCACATCAGGCGGCGCTGAACCGTCCCAACCCGCCCATTGATTCCACTTCAAACTCTCTTTCATAGATTCGATTTCAGCCTCTTTATCCATGTTGTAAATGTAAGCGAACAGTTGATGCTCGGACATTCCCATTTGCCTACTATTCAAGATGATTCTTTCCTTCAATTCCATGTCCAGCATATCTTGAGCCTTTGATTCCATCTCTCCATAGATCGCATCTGAAAATGTCCACAATAACTGTCCTCTTTCATCAAATACACCTTTGAATCCGCCTGAAGTTTCCCTTACTGAAAATGTATCTTCTGGATTTGCGATTTGTCCTGGACTATTGATGATGGCATAATGCCCCATTGCCTGTGCGACTAATTTCTCCTTCTTTGATTCTAATTTTTCGTCAAGGCTTTCGCCCAATCTTCCTTGCACCTGGGAAAATATTGTGTTCCATTGAAACGGCGTAAGGTTTGTTGAAATATCTCCGTTTAGCATTTCAGCGTTTGCGATTGACTGTTTCAAAATAGCATCGTTATTCGACTCTATTTCATCATCTAATTGTTTGATTTCTGAAACGTAGGATTTTATTTCGCCAACCTGTTCATCAAGCAAGGATTTGTATTGTTTTACTGTCCTGGTATCGTCTGAATTTAGCGGTTGATTACGTGCGATTTTCATAGCGGTTGGAAAGGTCTGTATTCTCAAAGTATCTGTTTCTGGAATTGGGAAATTGTAAGTTCGAGGATAGACATAAATCGAAGTATTGGTTCTGTTTTTGACTACCCTGGCATTCCAACCATTGTTTCGAGCAATTGCCGCTATTGATTCCATCCTTCGATGAGTATTTTTGTTGGCTAATGAAGATGAAAGCAATCTTGAGTATCTTCTTCCTTCAAATATCCTTGAAGTGGAGGGGGGATAAAAGCGTCTTGGCATAATTTATGCCTCCTCACTTTTTACGCTTCTTTTTTCGCTTATCTCGCTTCTTCTGAATCTTCTCGATCTCCACGTCAACAGTAGTATTTCGTTTAATTGCGAGTTTTTCTGCCTTGCGTAAATCGGCTCTGTCTTGCTTCCGTTGTAATTTCTCTTTCTGTTCCTGAACTCTTACTGCAGAAGGCTTGATTGGTTTGACTCTCTTTGGTTCTCGAAGAAGTCCCAAACTCCAAATTGCAGGTTGTCCTTTATCCTTTGAAACAATCAATGAGTCGATAACTTCAGGGTTTTTGACCGATTCTAAACCTGCGTTGACTGTGCGCTTTAGTTGCGGCACGTTTCGAATAACTTTGGCCGATGCGAGACCTAACAGCATTGCGAGAGGAATGAAACCTGCTGATGCTACACTTGTGGCGGCAAGTGCGCCACCTGCGAGAAGTCCTGTTGAAGTGGTTGCGATCTCCAGCGAATTGTATTTCACAAGTGTATCAAGAGGAACTCCAGCGTCATAATTTGCTTTGGCCTGTTGATATTCCTTCGCTTCGAGTTTTGTTTTCAATTCGGACTGTCTTTTTTGTGCCGCCTCGATTCGCTTATCTCTTAATTCTGATTCGGCACGTAATGCACGATTCGCTTGAGCCTCTTTCATGGCTTTGGCGACTACTTCTGGACTATCATAACCTGCCCTTCCGCCGTATTTAATCACCAAATCGTTGAAATCTTGAGCCTCTATTGCATCTTCTTGCTCTTTTTTCGTCAGCAATCCCGCATTGGGTTTCTTAGCTCTCCTAAGTGTAAATCTCTTCTTCTTTTTTGTTGGAGTAGGATTCCTCGCCATTTCTGCTCTCTGCAGTAAGGTCATGCTTGCCATTTCTGAATTGAATATTCTTCGAAACTTCTTGGATTCGCCTTCCAGAATCACCCAATCTCCCTTGCCTTTCCGTTCAATGACTCTTGCGTTCCGCCCATTCTCTCTTGCTCTTTGGGCGATTCTTTTTGCCGTTTGCTGACTCTTTACGGGCGAATGCCTTTGAATCATCAATTTGCCATCAATGGTTCTCATTACTGGCGCTTCAGAATCTCTCCTGGAAGGATCTAACCCTGCTAATCTTGTTGCCTCGTTTGCGCCAAATCCAACCTGAAGGTAAATCATACGTTCTCGTTGTCGGTCTCTTGGCTGACCTTCCATTCTTTCTGAATCTATGAGTTTTTCAGCCAGGTCTCTTCGAGTCCTGTATTCATTTCGAAGGCGGGTCGTTTGGCGGGATGGGCCAGTTCTTCGCTTCGCCATACTATGCAACCCTATTCAACTACTTATGAAAAGAACGGGTAAACTTCACCAACAAACACACTTTACAAGGGTCATTTCAACTTCTAATATCGTTTGCCTCAATCCATTCGGTAAATGCTTGAGTCCAGATTTGGTCGTCTCCGCCTATTTGTTCTAATTCATCTTTGATGTCTTGACCCTCATTATTCAGATACCTGTTCCACTTGGCGATTGTGATAGGATCTGAAATGCTTACTTGCGGGTATTCTTCAATAAGTAGTCGTTGACGGGTTGGAGACCAGGTTGCCAGGTTTTCGAAATCACCAGCGAAATATTGCCTCCAATCTGGAAAACTTACTACGTCCAAAGTGGTTATTCTTGCAGGGTCTTTTGAATCTCCTGAAAATCCTGTTATTTCAACAAAATCATTCTCATTATATTCTGATTCTCCTTCGTCTTCTGGAAATGAATCTGATGCGGTGATAATTCCGATTTCACCGCTTGGTAATCTAATATATTTCTCGTAAGCCATATCTCGCTCAAATAGCCTTTGAACGTCTGTTATGTCTAAGCCTCCTTCTAATCTTTGTAATGCTAATGCGGCACTTGCACCTTCAACCATTGAGATTCCTATGTTCCTTTGGTCTCTCAATGTCTGCTTGTCTATTTTGTTTACAAAACTCGGATTATTGTCCAATGGTCTCGAAAGCCCTTTCGAAAGGCTCTTTGGCGGACTAATTATCTCGCTATTCCAATACAAAGGGCTATCCTTTGGCGGAGGCATTATTGTTCGAAGAAGGGGATTATCAAGAGTTTCAAAATCAGCACTCTCCATGAAGTTCAAAGGGCCAAATTTCCTTATCATTTCGATTTCTCTTTGAGTAGGTTCTTCGGGATTTCCGACAATCATAGAATCGAAATCCTCTGAATCCTCAAACAATGATGTCGGTTGGAAAGCATCGATTAGATCCTTTTCAGTTATGCCTTGTGTTTCTATCATGTCGATTACTTCATCACCGTCTAAACCATATTCGTTAATCAAAGCAAATACGAATGCCTGGTATGCCCTTGCAGTTCTTTCTGGATTCGTTAGCTCTTTCGGTTCTAACATTGTCCCTAAGTTTTCGTTTTGTAGCGCATCAGAAATGTCGACTCCTATTGCTTCGAGGAATGTCTCGGCATCAATAGTAATGTCGTCAACGTCTATCAATGAATACAATTTTTCACTTCTTGGTGAAGGGTTTGAAGCCTCCCTGGTTAATCGTTCTGCATCTCGAAGATTTGCTTTACCAAAATATCCTTTTTCCAACTGCTTCAGTCGCCTTTGGTCTTCTCTGAACTTCTCATCAAATCTCGAAGTGTGCGGATATATTCCAATGTTGAATAGGACTTCTGCGGCTTCGGTTCTGGTTAAGAATCCGTAATTCTGAATAGTGCCGTCCATATCGTGAATGAGAAGCATTTTTCTCTCTTTGTTGGCATTTGTCCTATCAAACCTCTTTGCTCGGTTATCTTCGATTTTTTCCCTGCGATCTGTTAGGTTTCGTTCTTCGAATAAATTAGCATCGGCTTTCAGAGCATCTTCCCAATCATCAAATATTTTTTTGTCGTAGGTTCTTGGCTCTCCCTTCTTAATTTTGAAGGTGTATTGTCCCTCTAATCCCTTTTCTCCTTTAGTGGCATAAACCAATTCATGCCCGTCTCTATTGACGAAAAGTGGTATGTCGTGCCAGGATTCCCAATCCGTAGTCACAAGAGTTATCTCTTCGCCTGGTTCTATCTCTTTCATTGCTTGCCTTGCCCTTAGAACAGGATAAGGACAATTTAGACCTCTGCAATCAACCATTCGATTGTAAATTACTGGATATTGCCATTGATTCGCAATTGTTGGCTCAAGCGGTATTGTTTGCCATTGCCTGTCTCTCAAACTTGGAGTATCTGTCCCCGTCTGGTATAATGAGTCAATAGGAATGCTTCTTGGATAAACTTCGGTATAGACATCGGCCTCATCCATAGTGGTATCATTGGGCCTATATCGAGGGAATATTTGGACTCCACCCATTCTTTGAACTTGATTTTCATTTGGATTCCAATTTATTCTCGGATCTCTTCGCCAATTTAGATTATCTCGCACGTATAGTCCAATCTCGTCTCGCCATTGAACCACCCTTACGTTGCTACCATAGGAACGAATCAAATCCGCTAATTGTTTTGTCCTGGCTAATTGATTAACGCTTGGTTTTCCGTCAGCGCCGTTTTGTGCGACTCCGAATAGTTGGTATGCTTTGTTGTTAAAAAAGCGATATTGGGGTCGTTTGCGTTTAGTTCTGACTCCTGTTACCTCGAAAGTCCGCTTTGTTGGCACTTCTCTTGCCATTTGTGCTTGCCTAAATAGAACAGTCGCAATTCTCTCGTCAGAATAATTCCTTGATTGTAGCTCTTTCACAAGCGCAGTTATGTTGCGAATGCTTGAACCTGTTGGATTTGAAAACTTCTTCCACTCTTCAAGTGTCCTTCGTCTCTTTGGCATACTATCCCCTCAATTCTCTTTGAGGGAAATAGATGAAGTTTCGATAGCGGCCATTCTTCATTCTAACTGACCTGACTCCTAAACCATGCCTCCTACGCAACATTGCCGCCCTCATTCGTGCTGTGTTTCTGTCTAAAGATTCGTAGTTGAAATTAACGTAATATTTCCCATCGAAGTTTCTGTATTGGTAGGCATAGCCTCTGCGCCGTCTCTGTGTTGTTCCTTCGGGTCTCATTATTGGCGGGGTTCTTGTAGCGCCCCCTCTAAACTTCTTCTTCTTCTTCTTTGGATAGATCGGGTCATGTTCATGCTCATGTCCTGGTTGACTCTTCCATTCTTGCTTTGAGTCGAAATGAGAATGAACGTGGCTATGCTTTACCCAATCTCCGCCCAAATGCCCTGTTAAATGTCGATTGTATCTTTTTTGTAGGTCTCCTGGTTCAACGGCTACTGGAGTTTCTGTCCTTTCATCGAACTCTTGTAATTTTGCGGCAGTAATTGCTTCTGTGACGGCTTCTTCAACCAAAATGTCTGTTGATACGTCTTCAGGTTTGTTTGAAAATGATTCCTTGCGGAGATATACGCCTGGATTGTTGGATTCTCTAATTCTGTTTTGTGCATGAGTCAATTCGTGAACTACCACATCTTCGGTGACTCCATCGGCTCTCCTCAATGTATCAGGGTCAAGGTAAACTTCGTTTTCAACAGATTGTCCAGCAATGTCTTCAGGCAATTCTTTGATGTCGATGTTAACGTCTGCTTTGTTTAGCTCTTTCAATTCATTCTTCGAGAAATTGTCTTTGATGATTCCTCTAACGATCTTCTTCGATTGTTTGAGTTCCTCTGCACCCATTCCTGACTCGTCAGTTATTTTCATACTGGATAGCCTCCTCCATATTTGTAATTCGCATAACGGCCTCCAGGTTGATACTGCGGGTTAGAATCCATTTCGCCTACTGGCACATAGACGGGTTTTGGGTCGTTTTTGTCGGACATTGCATCGACTCCCAAAAGCACTCCTCTATTTATTGGAGGATTTATCCAGGCGGCAATTTTGTATTCTTCATTTTTTGTTCCTCTTTTGACTATTTGGCTATTTAGTGGTGGCGGTCTATTCTTCTTATTCAACCCCATCCAGGCGTTCTCTTTGTTGGATGGTTCAGTTGTTGCAGTAATCTTTGGCTTCTTTGTCTTCTTATCACCAGTCACCCTGAGTTGATTAGACAAAGTATTGAAGTAAAGTGTCGGATAGTTTAGATCCACATAGTAAATGTTGTTTGGATTGTCTTTTGCTTCTTGAAGAGTCATTCCCCTTTCTGATTCCTTTTTGTAGTTGCCTCCAACAAGAGAATATCTGCGCCCTAAATCTCCCATTCCTCTCGATTCATTTGTGTTTAGCAATCTATCAGGTTCGAGGATTTCATCACTTCCTCCTCTGAGGAACTTGCGAACTTGCATACTCGCTGGATGGCCGTCATAAGCTACATCATCATCAGACCAAAAATCGCCTTCGATTCGAAGGATTTTTCCGTCTTTTGAATATCTTGCTTCCTTCTCCATAAAACCTGAAGCCAATCTATCTCTGATTTCCTCTCTGGTCTCTTTGTTGTTCCTTACAACTTCGCCCGACCTGGAATTATTCTGTATTTCAATGGCTCTTGTGATTAACTTGTTTTGGGCTTCCTTGCTTAATTGGTCGAATCGTTTGAGAACTCCTTTAACGTCCCCTCCATAATCATTAACAAGACGATCTATCATTGGCCTTTCCTCCCATCTTTCATCTCCTTTACGTGGATTAGCAGAATGCAATGGATTCCTGGGCGTTTCTGGACTAAATGGTGCAACAAAAATCGAGAACTCTTCGCCAGCAATCACCAATGGCAACATTACATCTCCATTCGTATTTTCAAAAGATGGCTTTGAACTTACTGCAGAGTCAGGTCTGTTTCTCCAGTTTGCATGATGTCGGTTTCGTCTTTGCCATTCTTCAGAATCGGTATCATCGGCCTGAAGCGTATTGAAGGTAACATATTCTTGAGTTCCAAATACCTTCAGAGCCTCGTTTAATCGACTTCTTGAAAACAAGGAGTTTCCTATTCGTATCACTTCTGCGTATTTTCCAGTAGTATAGCCAGGATATTTTGGCCCTTCATCAGTCCATGTTGTTTCCTTGCTATCTGCGAAATCTCTGCGATCTAAACCAAACTCTCGTTTTGGTGCGATTGCTTTTCTAATGTCTCCAACTTTAGCGAATCCGACTTCAAGTGCGCCTGGATAATTTGAACGGATATTCATTACAGCATCGGGCAAATCACCTGTCCTCCATCCAAACATGACTGATGAAATGTCCCTTACGTAATCGTCTTTTTTACCTCCTCCTGGTATTGGTTCAGCCCAACCTTTCCAATCCCAATGTCGGCCTTCTGGTTTACCTTCTAATTCGACTCCCATGCTCATAAATCCAGGAGGGTAATTTTTGCCTTTAGCAAAAACTTCTCGCTTTTGCTCTGCAGTCAGCGCAGGGCGCTTGAGATTTCTGCTGGATAATTTGCGAAATGCTGGTGGCGTTTTTTTTCCGCTACCTTGCTTCCATATTTCCCTTCGAAGTTTTTGTGGTGCAGAATTGACGGACATTCGCTTTGGCATGGTTTTGCCTTCGCCTACGAATACAGCATAACCTCCGCCTGTCTTTTGAGAGAATGATACTTTCCTGGCTGGCTCGCCATTTGCTCGATGATATTTCAATAAACGATCTGCAACTTTTTCGGTTGTTTTTTCCGCACCGTATCTCAGCATAAGAGGAGATTTACGATACGTTTTGTTTCCAAACTGTCGTTCTTCGACTAATTTGCGATAATACAGATTCGCTACAATAGGGATTCTTCGCCTCATATTACAGTCACTTCTCCTCTAACTGATATGAAAACAATGTTAGAGACGATCAATCCTATGACTGTGAAAACCAGGAATAATCCTCCACCGCCTAACAATGGAATGATGAAGCCAAACATAAGCAAAGACAAGATTGCATCTGCATACAAAAAGCCGCCAAAGTTTCTGCCTCCAGCATCAACTCCCAGGGCATTCGTTGAAAGAATGAACCCTCCCAATGCTTTCAAGACAAACAATTCGAGAGCTACTGTGAACTCCCAGGTATCAAAATATGGTGAATCGACTAAAGAACCGTCATAATCTCCTACATCAAAAATTGCTAACAAAGTAGTTCCTTCTGTAAATTGAGTAATAGAGCCTTCTCCATACAAAATATGCCACAAGTGAGACAAAACAGGTGTAAGCAATACTGTAACTAAAATTAGATTTTGAAAGATATTGTCGAAATTCAACCGCAAGCGATTATCTCTTGTATCATAATCTCTGCTAAATCCCAATACTGCAAGTAAAAAAACGAAACTAAAAATCGCCCATTCAAAAAATCCTACTTCGCTACCTAAGCAACCTTCGAGATAATTACAACTCATGTCTTTCGCCTCTCTATTTCCTCTTGTAAATCCCACGCTTCCAATTCGTAAACCTGTTTCCAATCAGCGTCTTTCTCTGTATCACAAAGATGTTCAGTATAGGAGAGCAGATCCTTGAGTTCCTGGAATGTTAAATCCTCATACATTAGGGCATCACCACGCAATCATCTATCATTATCGGCGCTCTCGTCACGCCGTATGCGGTAGCCCCGCATGATAGCGGGTTGTCTGGAGAATACTCAAAACTTGATTCTCCCAATATTTCGACTTTGTTTGCATTTATCGGGCCTTTTGATGTCTGAATCGTCATTGGCGGTTGCCGTTCTTGCATTGGCAGGTTGCGATTTGCACTAATCATAAATCGGTTAACGTGGATTCTCTTCAGGTTCGCTCTCTTCCTTTGAGCCATTGGGTTCTTCGAGCAAGCCCTGTAAACTGAATATGTGGTTTTGCCGTTTGTCTTACCTTTGATTATTTTCGCATTCATTCCAAGCATTCTATGTCGATTGGCAATTTTTTCTGCACGATCTCTGGAAATACCATGTATTCCCAAAGTATGTCTTTTTTTGCCTATCATCCGAACTTGTGCTGGCATTACAAATCCTCCAAGAATTGTAGCTCTCCTGAAGGTTGTTGGAAAATCTGTCCAACCCTCTTAGCAAGCGTAGGATTTGGAGTCACGCCATCTGGAGAGGGCGCTCTCCATACCTCGATTGTGAAATCTTCGAACTTCAATTCCTTGCCGCTTTGCATGGCTGGAATCAAAGAATCGTAAGAAGAATATTTCTCAAAGAGTTCGTCATAACTGACTCCAGGCTGTAGCATATTTTTCGCTTCTCGAAGTGCATTTGCCTTTGACCTTTGATACCAAAGAGATGTTGTATTTCCGCTTAGATCGGTTAGCCTAAGTTGATATTTTGCACCTTCAGTTGCGTCAAGTTGCGCTTGAGCATCTCCGCCCTGGTTAGCAACTCTTTCAGCCGCAACAAGTCGCCTGTGATTTTCCGCTTGCTCTGCAACTGAACCATCGATGTCTAAGAACTCGAACTGCTCTCGGTTGCGGTCTCTTCCCGATACCCATTGAGGCAACATAAATCTCCTAACATAAGGCAATATATCGTTGGCGTAATTCCTATCTTCAGGTTCTCTTTTCGTTCCGTTAAGGAAGAACTTGAAATCTCCATCTTCCAATCTTGCATCTCCACCTAAACCTTTGATTTGGAATCCAAGATATGTGCCGCTTGACTTATCCATTTCTGCCAAAACTCCGACTACTGCGATACCTGGCGCTGGTTTGTTGTTTTGAGAAAATCCTTCCTCTGAATATATTGGATTTTCAGAAAGATAAATTGCATCATCGTAAGCGGTTAGAATTGAATCCCATTTATCCGTAGGGTCGTCAGGGTCATACGGAATAATCGAATGCGCTTGACCTGCAGAATCGAGAACAGCCCATCCTTCTTCGACTTCGGTTTCAAATCCTTCTGCATCATTTACTGGCCTCCATGTCCAAATCCCTCTTTGGTTTGGTCGAGTTCTTACGGGCGC
>MDTG01190433.1_pt1 | contig 65357 bp, 64 predicted proteins | sample 811421 | NCBI WGS metagenome assembly MDTG01 (sample SAMN05326645, study PRJNA326480) | marine metagenome | isolation source: seawater | place: Pacific Ocean: South East | collected 2011
CTAAAATATTCATAGAAATTCTATAATAAACACCATGAGATTTATAATTTGAATACTCAGATAGATAACCTGCTAGTATTCTCGTTGTCTCTGGTAAAATTAACATTCCAGAAATAAAAATAAGAATAGTTAAAATTAATATATATATAAAATTGAAATTAAAATTTGATATAAAAATAATTGGTAATAATATTGCAGCAGATTTGTGAAATAATAATGCAATAATTGAAAATATAAAAAATTTAAACATATTTTTAGTTTTAATTTCACATATTGATAATAATATAAATGCAAATGCAGTAGCCTGTCTGCTATACCCCATAGATACGACAGTAATTAAATAAGGAAAAGCAATAACATAAGCTAACCAATAATTTCCTGAAAATAATATATTAAATTTATTTAAACAATGGATGAAAATAATTGCTAAAATTATATTTAGTGAGTAAACGTCGAATTGAAGTTTAAATATAATGTATGAAAGTAATTCAAAACCAAAATCTCTGACATAACTTAATTCATAAATATTAAAATACTCTATATTATTTTTAAAATCAAACTTATATATATCCCAATCTCCTCCAACATCATGCCGGAAACCAATAAAAATAATTAAAAAAAATAAAAAAATATATTTAAAAAAAAATTTAATATTCTTTTCTATATTTATTGGACTGATGGAAAGAAAAGAAATAAAAGAAAAAATTATCCAGTAAGCTAGCACAAACTTTTATAGCAATTCTCTTAAAGTATTGAAGTATTTGTTTTTTGGCATTTTTTTTAATAATTTTGTCAAATCAACTTTATTGATAAATTTCATTTTATAAGCAATTTCTTCTGGGCTTGAGATTAAAATATTATTTCTTTCTTGGACTGCCTGAATGTATTGAGATGCATATAACAATGATGATGGAGTACCAGCATCAAACCAGACAGATGAATTTTTTAAAACAGTATAATTCATAGCTTTATTTTTTATATAGATATTATTTAAGTCTGTAATTTCCAACTCACCTCTTGAAGATGGTTTTAAATCTTGTGCATATTTGATAGCATTATTATCATAAATATATAAGCCTGTAACAGCGTAATTTGATAATGGTTTTTTAGGCTTCTCTTTAATTAAACTTATTTTATTATTTACAAAAGATACAACACCATAATCTTTTGGATTTTTCACTTTATATAAAAAAATATGTGACTTATTTTTTTTATAGAAATTGTTAATTTTGTTTTTTAAATCCTCAGAATAAAATATATTATCTCCTAAAATAAGAGTAATAGGACTATTTTTAATAAATTTACTTCCTATAAGAAGCGACTCAGCTATACCATTGGGTCTATCTTGAATTTCATACTCAATACTAATGCCAAATTCCTGACCATTTTTAAGAAGATTATAAAAATTATTTTTTTGGTTAGATTTTACAATAATTAAAATTTTTTTAATACCCATGTTCATTAAAGTACATATTGGATAATAAATTAGTGGCTTATCAAATACTGGGATTAATTGCTTTGAAAATGCAATAGTTAAAGGCCTAAGTCTCGTACCATCACCGCCAGCTAAAATTATTCCTTTCATAATTGATTATTAGTTACTAAAGCATCTATTTTTAATTTCCAATCATCAATTTTATAATTAAAATCATTTATAAGCTTTTTATTTTCTAGTGCGGAAAACTTAGGTCTAATTTGATTAGAAAATAATTGATAAGAGTTTATTGGAATTATTTTAGATTTTGTAAAATCGTTTATATTATACTTTTTTTTAATATAAGATGCGAATTGATACCATGAGATAGGTGAACCCATATTTGTAAAATGATATATTGAATTTTTATTTTTATATATTAATTCATTTTCAATAGCGTAAAAAACAAAACTAGTTAGAGAAGAGGCTGATGTTGGTGTGCTATATAAATCATTTACAGCTTGAATATTCTCATTACTTATTAATTTATTTATAACAAAATTAAAAAAATTATTTTTGAATTCAGAAAAAAGCCAAGATACTCTAATTATAATATAGTTGTTAGATTTATGTATAATTGATTTTTCACCAGATAGTTTAGTTTTACCATAAACAGATAGGGGTATTGTAGCATCTGACTCATTATATTTATTTTTTTTTAATCCATCAAATACATAATCAGTTGAAAAATGAATTAGCAATGAATTAAAGTTGTTGGAAATTTTTGATAATAATTTTAAACCGTAATTATTAACATCATTTGCTATTTCTGAATTATTCTCAGCTTGATTAACATTTGTATAAGCAGCACAGTTTATTATATAATTAGGTTTTATTTGATTAAATTTATTTATTATTGAATTTTCATTTGTAATATCCAATTGTTCTTTTTTTAGAAAAAAAATATTATACTTTGCTGAAATTTTAGTTTTTTTAAAATTTAAACCCAACTGAGATTCTGAACCAATAATAACAATATTCATTTAAAATATTTATTTTTTTTATTAAAAAGCCATTCTTTATTATTGATATACCAATCGATTGTATCATTAAATTTTTTATCAAAATTAAATTTTATTTTTCTTTTTAGAAGAATATTTAGTTTTGTTGAATTAATAGAATACCTAAAATCATGTCCAGGTCTATCTTTAACAAACTTAATTAGTTTCAAATAAGATTTATTAGAGGGAATTTTGTGATCAAGATAAGTGCATATTTTTTTTATTATATCTATGTTTTGAAATTCATTTCCAGATCCTATATTGTAGCATTCACCTATTTTACCTTTTTTAGATATATCTATTAATAATTTAACGTGATCGTCAACATGAATCCATTCTCTAATATTATTACCCTTACCATAAACAGGAATATTTATTTTTTTTAAACAAGAATAAATTACAACTGGAATAAGTTTTTCTGGAAATTGCCATGGACCAAAATTGTTTACACAATTTGTAGTAATAGTTTTCAATTTATAGGTTTTATTCCAAGCACGAACTAATAAATCTGAACTTGATTTGGATGCTGCATAAGGTGAATTTGGTAAAAATTTAGATTCTTCTATAAATGAATTTTTTTTAATATCATTTAATGATCCGTAAACCTCATCTGTAGAAATATGAATAAATTTAAATTTTCTTTTATCTTTTATATTAATTAGTGCACCATTTAAAAGATTATATGTTCCAACAACATTAGTTTTAATAAAATTACCTGGATTGGTAATTGAATTATCAACGTGACTTTCAGCAGCCAGATGAAAAAGCAAATTAGGTTGAAATTCTGTTAAGATTTTATTAACTTTGTTTGCATTAGTAATATCAGTTTTTTCAAAATTATAATTTATATTTTTATCTCTTATGTTTAATGCTTCTGGCATTGAACAATAAGTTTTTGAATCTAAATTTAATACAATATTATTAGTATTTTTTAATAATTTTTTAATCAGATGTAAACCTATAAAACCTAACCCTCCAGTAACTAATATCTTCATATTTTTTTAATTGATATATTTTTAAATTTAATTAATGAAATTCCTTTAAGATCATTTTTTGAAATGGTAATTCTTTTTTCCTTAGCAATTGATAAATCTAATTTAATTGTTTTATCAAGGTGTGATATAGATACTGAATGTTTTGCTGAGTAATGTTTCGTAACTTTGTAATTTATCAAAGTATTATTTGACAAAGTCAAAAAACCATGACCAAAACCTTCGGGTATAAAAATACAACTTAAATTCTTATCATTTAACAAAATTTTGATATATTTTCCAAAAGTTTCAGAATTTGGACGAAGATCAACTACATAATCCAGTATACTTCCTTTTATTACTCTTAATATTTTTGCTTGAGAAAAGGGTCTTAGTTGAGTGTGAATACCTCTAAAAGTATACTTCTTTATAGAAAATGAAAAGTTATCTTGTATGAAACTTTTTTTTATACCAATGTCATTTAATTTTTTTTTATTATAAGACTCTAAAAAAAATCCCCTTTTATCTTTATGTATGTCAAGTTTAATTTCTAATATTTTTTTATTAAAAAAAGAATTAGTTATTTTCATTTTTTAAATTATTGTAATAATTATTAAGATATTCATTTAAACACACTTTCCAATTTCTCATAATATTCATAGATAATAAATTTAATTTATTGTTTACTAATCTTTCAGAATATGGTCTTTTAGCATGATATTCATCATTAAAAAATTCAGAATTTACTTCACTTATTTTTATTTCCTTCTCTAATTTAAAATATTTAATTATTTCATTAGATACTTCTAATCTACTTGTTAACCCTTCACAAACAATATTAAATTTTCCTCTAATATTATTTTCAAGTAGATGTAATACTTGTCTAGCAAAATCTAAAGTATATGTTGGGGTACCATTCTTGTCATTTACTATAAATAAATTTTTTTTTCCCTCTATTAATTGAGTAATAATCTTATTTACAAATTTTTTATCTTTTCTTCTGCCCCCACCCATCATCCACCCAGCTCGACAAATGAGAAAATTTCTTGAATTTTTTATAATATGAATTTCAGATTTATATTTACTCATTCCATAATGACTTAGAGGATTTGGTTTATCATCATCAATGTAAAAATCCTTATTTCCATCAAATATACCTGCAGTACTTATAAAAACTAATGGAATTTGTAATGAATTAGAAATTTCAACAGCATATTCAACAGATGTTGTATTATTTAAATATGTGTTGTTAGGATTTAGTTCACATTCTTCAAGATCAGTAATTGCTCCTAAATGAATCAATATATTAGTTTTATGATTATATACATCTTGTTTATAATTATTAAAATTAGTGAAATCTAAAGTATATATCCAATCTTCATTCTTAATCTTATCTGAGCATTTCAAGTTATAATTATTTCTGAATACCTTATAGAAAGCATCACCTAACATACCACCACAACCAGATATATATATGTTTTTTTTCACTATTTATTTATAACATTGATTAAAAGATTTTATTAAATTTGTTTTATAAATTTCTTTAAAGATATCAATGTTATATTTATTTTTGACAGTATTATAGCCTTCTTCAGAAATTTTTTTATTTAAATCTGTATTATTTTTTAACAGCAAAATTTTTGAATACCATTCATTTTCATTGGTAGCTAACATCCCATTAAAATTATCAGTAATGATTTCAGTGTTTACACCAACAGGTGACGCTACAACAGGTAACTTTAATGACATATATTGTAAAATTTTATAAGCACATTTTCCTAATTCCCAATCACTATTATTTAATGGCATAATTCCTAAATGACATTTAGATATTTCTGAAATTTCAGTCTGAAGCTTCCATTTTATTGATGTACATATTAATTCTTTAATTATTTTCATGTCAGCTCCTATTAGTTTTATTTCAATATCGTTTTCTTTAACTAATTTATTTAAAACATTAACAATACTTTTTAAATAAAATGTAGTAGATGGTGTTCCAATCCAAACTATCGTGAACTTTTTATTTTTTTTTAAATATTGAAAATTTAAATTATAATTTAGGTTAATATTTGTAGGTAAATACAAAATATTTTGATTATATTTTTTAATAGAATTTACATGAAAATGATTTCCAGCTAATATTGAACAACTATTTTTGAACATATATATAAATTTTATTTTATCAATTATATAAAAAAACTTATTTTTATTTTTAAATCTTAAATAAACTGAGTCGTCTATATCAATTACGTAAGGAATTTTTCTAAATTTAAAAATTAATTCTGCGATTATTGGCACATAAGGAAGAAGTTCTATATGAACAACAGCTAAAAAGGGTTTTTTTATCATAACTAAATCTTTTAATCTCTTAAAATAAAAGTAAATTAACTTAAATATTTGAATTTTATTATTATGAATTTTGTTTATAAAAAAATTTTCACTAAAAAGCTCTTTTGTTAATACATTTATATTATTTTCATTTAAATATTTTTTATAGGATAAGAATCTCACCCTATAACTTGGAGATATTAAACCATATTTAGGAAAGAAAATTATTTGAGGATTATCATTTAAATAATGATTTTTTTTTAAAAAAAATTTTGGTAATAAAGCACCATAAAAATATGCCGGTGTTTTAACTACATCAATAATTAAACCATAAAACCCGACTTTAATCCATTTAATTGGAAATAATAAAGTTTTTTTTATATTTCTAGATAAAGGATAATAAATTCCTCTAATTATGAAAGATGTTAAAAAAACTAATATAATAAAGATTTTTGTAATGTGTGGAAAATATAAAGTAGATTTTTCAATAAAATTAGCAATGTTAAAATTCCAATTATAAATAAAAATAATTAGAGAAACTAATAAAAATATTTTCAAAAAATTATTTTTTATATTTTTTTTTAAAAACGGTAAATTTTGAAATGAAACTATAATTAATATTAAAGATATAAAAATTAATAAAACAAATTTTGTTTGGTTATGAATATATAATGGATGACTTATGTTCCAATTTGGTAAATATTGATTCCATCTTGGAATAATCAACATTAATAATAAACTTATTATAAAGAAATAAAAGAATTTAATTTTGTTATCTACATTTACTTGAGCTGTATGAAATGAGTAAATAAAATATCTTTTAATTAATGAAATTATAGAGTTTGGAAGGAATTCATATGTAGTTAATAATTTTTTTGCAAAACTATAATTATAGTTTTTCTTAATTAATCTTTCCCTCCATTCTATATCATCTGCAGTTCTAACTTTTTCAATAAAATAATTATTTTTTGCTATATTTTTTTTTATTAGAGATCCGGGTGTAGTGGTATGTAAAATATTTCCAAAAGTTGCAGCTCTTATAGTTTCTTGTATATTATTTTTTGCAATATATTTTGTATTACCAAAAACTACATCAAGATTTTCAGATTTTAATTTTTTATTTTGACAATATAACCAGTCAAATTTTGGGATAGTTTTAGAGTCAATAAAAGCAATTAAATCAAAATCACAATTGTTTATGCCAATATTACGTGCTTCTCCTGGAAATTTATTTTTTGATTTGAAATATTTAATGTCAATTGAACTTTTTATTTTTTTTAGATATTCGTCTATTAAATTTTCTGAACTTGAGTCTATTACTATTATTTCATTTGGCGATAATGATTGACTCAAACAGCTTTTGAAAACTAATTTAAATGACTCAAAATCATTTTTTACAGGTATAACAATAGAAATTGACATTATTTATTATAAATTTTTGAATAAATATTAGCAGCATCATTAATATCAAAATATTTTTTTGCTACTAATAGACATCTTTTTGTAGTTTCAATATCATTAATTAGTAAATCGATTTCATCAATTATTTTATCTATATGAATATCATCGAAATCATCGACTATAATCCCAACACGATGTTTGTAAATTATTTCGTCTAAATGTTTGTTAATTCTAGATGTTATAATTGGAATACCATTAGCCATAAACTCACCAAATTTAGTAGGAAAATAAGCTTTTAAATAAAATCCTTTTTTTGGAAAAAATATTCCGAAATTACTAAAATTGATTTCATTGTTAATATTATATGGTTCAACATATTTTACTTCATATTTTAATGATTGAGAATTAATTTCGTAGATATTGGAATTAATTATTTCATGCTCACCTTTATTAAGTATATTTAGTTTTATATCTTTTTTACTACTAATAAAATTAATTAATTGTAAACAGAGTTTAAAATTATATCTATTACCAATAGATCCTAAATGAGTAAAAGTAAGAGTTTTCTTATTTTTTAAATTTTTAGAATTGTTAATAATTTTTACTGAAGTTGGTATAGTGTATATTTCTGAATTTGTGTGTTTTTTTAGAAGTTTTTTTTTTATAATTGATTTTGAGTCATTAGTAAGTGTAACAATTGAATCACTTGAATTAAAAATTTTTTTTTCATAAAAACGAAAAAAAAAATATTTTAATGAAAATTTATTCCAAAGACCCCAATCTATACGTTCATCTATCCAAAACCCCCTGATATCAAATAAAAAATTAAATTTATAAAAATATTTTAAAAAATATGTAATTAATCCGCAAACATAACTTCTTGCATGTATAACTTTAACATTATTATTTTTTAAATATTTTGATATATAATAAAAAAATTTTAAAACCAAAAAATACCTGCCTAAATTTTTTTTATAGATTAGATAATTCCATTTAATATTATTATTTAGAAGAATATTTTTTACTTCATAGAAATGTAACTTGTTTTGTAAATCATTTTCCTTTTCAATAGAGAATATCGTAATATTAAAATCTTTAGATAAAATTATAAGATAAGATAATATTTGTGAATAACCTAATGGTTCTAAAATTCCATCATAACTTAAGTATAAAATGTTTTTCATTTATCAAAATGTATTTTCATACCATAAATTAAATTGTATTAATGACCAAAGCTTGTGTTGATTATTTTTGGTATTTTTCATGTGTTCATTTTGAGTTCTTGATATTGTATCATAATTTAACAAGTTATGTTTACTAAAGTTATTTTTTGACAATATATCATTTGACCAATCTCTTAATTCATTTCTAATTAAATCTCCAATTGGTATTCCAAAACCTTTTTTTGATTTATTAACTAATTTTTCTGGTAAATATTGTTTTAGTATATCTTTTAATATTATTTTAGATTTTCCATTTTTTAACTTATATTTTATTGGAAGATTGTAAGCTAAATTGATTAAGTTTCCATTCAAAAAAGGAGCTCTAGATTCAATGCCATAATACATAGTTGATCTATCTACCTTGCACATTATATCATCAGGTAAATAAGATTTTAGATCTGACAACATCATCTTTTCTTCAAATGAAAGACTTTTATTTGAAAAAATATCTTTTAAGTTATTATTATCTTTATCCTCTAATACTGATGGTTTTAGTAAATTGTCTTCATTATTCCACTCATTTGTTAAGGATTTATAATAAGAATACTCATCTGTAATTTTATCTATTTTGGAATATATTTTAAGTAATGATTGTTCATTAATTTTTATTTTAGTAAGAAAATTAACAATACTAATAAAAAGATTAGGCGAAATATTAATTAAGTTTTTAATAAATAAGTTCCTTATATTAGGGTTAAAATATTTAAGAAATTTCCAATATTTATTAGCATAAATATATCTATTATATCCTCCGAAAAGTTCGTCTCCTCCATCTCCCGTTAAAACTACTTTAACTTTCTCCTTTGCAATTTTTGAGACCAACAAAGTTGGGATCTGTGACGAGTCAGCAAAAGGTTCACTAAAAACCGAATTAGTATTTTTTATAAATTTTAAAACTTCACTATTTGAAAAATGATAATTAATATGATTGGTTGATAAATAATTTGCAATTTTATTTGCTTCAAAAGACTCATCATATTGAACATTTTCAAAACCAATAGTGAAAGTATTAGTTTGTTTTTGAATTTGTTGCATTAAACTTACAATAAGAGCTGAGTCAATTCCTCCAGATAAAAAAGCACCTATTGGTGCATCAGAAATTAATTGTTCTTTTACAGATTGTTTTAATGACTCTTGTACTAAATCCCTGGCATCATACTTATTAATTTTTTTATAAATATTTTTATCTATATTTATATTCCACCAATGGTAAAATTTAATAGATTTATTAGAAATTAAAGAGTCGAATTCTTTATAAGAATTTAAATTAAATTTATTAATATCAATGGTTATAAATGAGCCAGATGGAAGTTTGAATACATTTTCAAATATAGTATTTGGAGCTGGAATATAATTATATTTAAAAAAATTATTTAGAGAATATTTTGATATTTTTTTTTGAAAAAAAGGGAAAGATTGGATAGCTTTTAAATCAGAACTAATCATAAAATAAGAATTATCAAAATTCACATAAAGTGGTTTTTCACCAATCTTATCTCTAGCAATAGTTAAATTATTATTTTTTTTATCAAATAATATAAATGAAAACATACCGCTTATCATATTTAAAACTGTTTCAATTTCAAAAAATTCGAATAAGTTCAATAAAGTTTCGGTATCTGATGTTGAATTCCATTTAATATTTGTCTTAGCTTCAATTTTTTTTCTAAGAAAATTATGATTATAAATTTCCCCATTATATGAGATTATAAATCTTCCAGTAAATGACTCCATTGGTTGATTGGCATTATTTGAAAGATCTTGAATTGATAAACGAGTATGTCCTAATTTTAAACAAACTTTTTCTAAATTAATTTCAATTTTTGATTGATAATCTGGCCCTCTTCTTTTATTTAAATCATTTAGTTTCTCAAAATCTTTAATATCAAAAGATTTTTTATAGTCATGAATTAAACCTAGAATTCCACACATAATAATTTAATAGTAATGTATTATAGAGAATGAATTTAAAAATTGAATACTTTAAAAATAATTTAATTAAAAAAAGTGAAAATATCTTCATATTAAATGAAAGTGACGATTATACAATAAATTTTGGAAAACAGTGGAGAGATTATAGAGATGTTCAAATTGATAGTATAAATAATTTTAAAATATCAAGAGATTATTTATTAAAGATGCTTTTTAACAACCTTAGTATTATTAAAGATAAAACAATATTAGAAATCGGAGGTGGTGCTGGAAGGTTTACTGAATATTTCTCTGAATATTGTAAAGAATGTGTTTCGATCGATCTTTCCTCATCAGTTTATTATAACATATCAAAAAATCAAAAAAATACACAAATAATTAAGGCTGATTTTAATATTTTAATTCCTAATAAAAAATTTGATATAATTTTTTGCCGAGGGGTACTTCAACATACGAAATATCCTCTAAAATCATTATTAAAAATTCATACATTTGTAAAAAATGATGGATTTGTTTTTTTCGATATATATAAAATGCCAAAGATTGGTTATTTACATCCAAAATATTTTTTTTGGAGACCTCTGTTTAAATCATTTATTAGTTATGAAAAACTTGAATCTTTCTTAAAAAAAAATATTAAGCACCTTTTAAGAATTAAAAGAACTTTTAAAAAAATATTTTTTAATTCTGACTTTGTATCTGATTGTATAATTCCAGTTTGGGATTATAAAGATAAACTTCATATTAATGATGACCTTTTAGAACAATGGTCTATAATGGATACTTTAGATGGTATTTATGCAAAATATGATTATCCTCAAAGTAACAAGAAAATAATCAATTATTTAAATAAAAATGGTATTAACATTTTAAAAAATAATAAAAAAATGAATATATTTGCAACTAAAATACAATGATATTTATAAAAAAGATTTTAGAATTTTTTCTCAAAATTTTTCTTATTTTTGGTATAAAAATCAGTATAAATAGAGCAAAATCAAATGTAGATTTTGAGTATTTAGAAAAAAATACATGGCTACCATATTTAAATAAAAATAATTATTATTTTAATTTATATTTTGAAACAATAGATAAAAGTAATTCTAGGGATAGTGATAGTTTTTCAAAACAAATTAGATTTTATTCATTAATGAACATAGTTAAAAATATATGTAAAAATAAAAAAATAGAAAATTTTGTGGAATGTGGTTGTTGGAAAGGACATTCAACTTTATTAATATCTTCGATATTAAAAGAAAATAGTTTTAATAAAGAATTTTTAGTTTTTGACTCTTTTGAAGGAGGATTGTCAAGTAAAGTAGAGCAAGATATAAACTTTGACAGATATCAATCAAATACAAAAAAAGATATAATTAAAAAAAATTATTTTAAATCTAATTATGAAGATGTTAAAAATCTAGTTAAAGATTATAAATTTGTTAAAATATTCAAAGGATGGATACCAGCACAATTTGATTATGCTAATAATATGAAATTTAGTTTCGTACATATAGATGTTGATCTATTTAACCCAACTAGAGATAGTTTAGACTTTTTTTATGATAAATTAATTGATGGAGGAATTATAGTTTGTGATGATTATAATTATTCTGATTACCCAGGAGCAAAAAAGGCAGTTGATTATTTTTTAAAGGATAAAGATATAAAATTGTTTTACGAAGTTCCTCTTGGTAGTTGTATAATTATAAAATAAATTTAAATAAAATATTTTTAATTATTATATAAGTTCTCAATTCCAAAAGTCTTGATGGTCTATATAAAATCGAGTGTAATAATTTAGAAATACTTTCTTTTTTTTTAGATAATAATGGAGATAGAACTAAAGATTTAAAGGAATAAATTTCTGATAAAATAGATTTTAAATTTTTACTATTCAAATTAATAATATTTTTATCTAATATTCTTTTGTTTAATTCATCTAATCTTAAAATTATTTTAGATGTGTCCTGTTTCTTAGTGCTTCTATCCATATGGTTATTAAGAGCGCTAGAAATAATTCTATTACCATAGATTTTTTCTTTATTTGCTAACCTTAACCATAAATCCCAATCTTCACTACCTGATAAATTAATATTATTTGAAAATTTATTAGAGAGAAAGAAATTTCTTTCAATAAAAACTGAATTACAAGATAAAATATTATTCTTAAATATATATTTATTAAGTTCACCATTAAGAATTATTTTTTTTTCAGAATTATTTGCAATATTATTTATAGAATAAGAATTTGAAAAAATGATAGGATTATTATTTATTTTAATAAATTGTTTAAAAGAAGATACATGATTTGGAAATGCGATATCATCACTATCAAAAAAATTTAAATAATTACCATTAGATTTTATAGCTCCATAGTTTCTAGCAAAACCTCTTTCTGAATTTTTAATTTTATAATATAAAATTTTATCATTTATATAATGATTTAGAATTGAATATGTATCAATAGTACTCCCATCATCAATTAAAATAATTTCATAATCATCATCTAAATTAGATAAAATTGAATTTAAAGTTTTTTTTAATAATGAAACTCTATTGTGAAATGGTATTATTATTGATAATGATAATTTATTATTCATATTTAAAATTTTTGTTGTAAATTTTTTTATAATTTAAAATAAAAACTTCATTTTTTTTAACTAAAATATTTTCCTGAAGTAATTCTTTATTATTTATTGATTTAACTTGTGAAATAGCATAATTTCCGTTAAGTTTTTTAATTCTTTCGTTTGTAACAATTAATTTTGTATCTGGGTTAAAACCATTTAAACGAAGATAACCAAGAATTCCCCAAATTTCCCAAACCTGAGATCCATAATAGGTATTTAATAAATTATATTTATTATTCAAAAAAGAATGATCAATATTTTCTGTCAGACTTTTGGTGTCAAAAATCAAATATTTCATTGAATTGATTTCAGACTTGTATTTATTCAAAGATATAAAAATTGTTTTTTGAATATTTGATGCATATATTTGTGCAAAATTATTACCTTGTGAGACAATTAAACTAATTAATAAAAATGCAATAAATATGAATTTACTATATTTTTTTATATAACAGATCATAATAAAAATTAAGTAACTAATAGATACGGATGGAATAACTAAATTTCTACCCCCACTTTGACCGTTTATTATTAGAGGAACGATTGAAAAAAAGAATAAAAAAAGAAAAAATAAATAGTTATAATTTTTTATTATATTATTTTCAAAATATATAAAAATAAAATATACAAAAATAAAATTTAAAATCAATATAGGTAAAAACCAATATACATTTGAAGTAAAAAAAACATAAAATCCGTAAATGAAACTTTTAAATAAATATCTACCCAAATAATGATTTAAAATATCATAAACGCCTAATAAATAATTTGAATTTATTGAATGAGTAACTTCAAGATCAAATATTCCAAAAAATGGAATAAATCTATATATTAATGATACACACATCAAAAACAAAAATGGTAAGATGATTATAATTTTATTTTTAAAATTAAAATTATTTTTTTTAATAAATAAAATTGTTAATGGTATAAAGAAACCAATTTCGTACCATAATATTGAAATTAAAAACAAAAATATTGATAATAAATAATTTATTATGTTTTTATTAATAATATGTTTAATTAAATAATATAAACTAAGTATGTAAATACTTGAAACAACTACAATATGTATCATTATTGCATTATGGTAGATTTCAAGTTTATTAAATAAAAGTATATAAATTATAGAAATAAGTAATGAATTGTTTTTAGAAAAAAATAATAAATAGAAATGATATATTATTATGCAATTTAATGAATTTACAATAATCAGTAATATTAAATAATAATTTTCATTGTCTTTTAATATAAAATATTTTAGATCTAGGAATAAATATAAAAGAGGTCTATCAGAGTAAATTAAAAAATTATTAAAAAAATTATAATTCTCTTTCATAAGACTATAATCATCAGGTGCTAATGTAGATCTCTCAAATGGTAAAAAATGTGATAAAATAACTATAAAAAATATAATTAAATAATTATATTTTTTATGTTTAGCAATCATAACGAATTATTTTTTTTTTTGGCAACAACAAACATAATATCATATAAATTTAAATAAATATCGAGATTTAAAATTTTGAAATAATTAAGAATTTTTAAAATAAATTGAAAATATTTTTTTATAAATTCAATTTTATTAAAAATAAATGATAGGTTCCTATAATAGCCACAGTAAGAAATTGATAATACATTAAAGCCGTTTTTTTCTAATAAAAATTTAATTGATTTTTTAGAAAAATAATGAATGTGACTAGGTGGATGAATTAATCTCCAATTTTTTCTATTAATTTTTGCATTAAGACTATCAATATCACCTGTTGTTATAAACAACAAAGTTTCATCTGGTGAATTTTCATTTATTTTTTTAATATATTCGTCAGGATTGTTTAAATGCTCAATAACGTCAAACATACAATAAATGTTAAAATTATTAATATCTTTATTTTTAAGTTTTAAAAAATCATGATTTGTAACATTTAATTTATATTTATTTTTTGCATAATTTATTGCGTCCTTATTTACATCTACACCAGAAATTTCATTAAAATTATCCCTAACAGTATTTAAAAAAAAACCATAAGCACATCCTATTTCAAATATATTTTTAATTCTAAAATTTATTATATATTTACGAATTTCCTTCATTCGTATAAGTGAATTTTTTATTATTTGCTTTTTATCATTAATATAATTAATGTACTCTTTCCCAAAAAAGTAATCATTCGAATATATTTTATCTATTTCATTTTTACTAAGATTAATGTCAGCAAAAACATGCTTACATTTTAAACATTGTTTTAAAATTTCAAATTTATCTTTAAATTTTTTATTATTTTTACAAACTATACATTCAGACATTTATATTTTTTTCTTTAATTATATAAAGTGGTCTATCTCTTACCTGGTCATAGATTTTACTAACATATAAACCAATTAGACCTATAGATATTAACTGAATACCTCCAATAAAAGTTATGAAGACTATTAAATCAGTATAACCTATAGGTATATTTTGAGAATAAAATAATTTTTTAGTTATAGCAAATAAACCATACAAGAAGGAAAAAATTGATAATGTAATTCCAAAATATAAAGATAATTTTAGAGGAATTGTTGTAAATGCAAATATACCAAATGATGCTAACTTTAAAAGTTTAAACAAATTATATTTTGATTTTCCATAAATTCTTTCATTTGGAACATATCCTATTTCGGTATAATTGAAACCAACCCACTGAACTAGCCCTCTAATAAATCTCTCTTTCTCATTTATATTTGATAATTGACTATTAACTTTTTTCGAAATTAATCTAAAATCAGATACATTATTAGATAAATTTATGTTTGAGAATTTTCTAAATAAATAATAGAAAAAAAATGAATATAGTTTTATAAATGTATTTCTTTTTCCTTGGTTAAGTTTTACCATCTGAACTACATCATAATTTGATTCAAATTTAGCAATCATATTAGGTATTTCTTTATATGGATGTTGCAAATCACAATCCATCATTATAATTGCATCGCCATCTGAATAATTTAAACCTGCTGTAAGAGCTATTTGATGGCCAAAATTTTTACTAAAAGATAAATATTTGATTGAGTCATATTTTTTTGATAATTCTTTTATTTTAGATAGAGATTGATCTGTACTACCATCATCAACAAAAATATATTCAAATTGATAGTTTTGTATGTTGAGACTTAAAATACTTTCAAATAGTTTAATAATATTTTCTTCTTCATTATAAATTGGAAAAACTATATTAATTTTTTTCACTTATTATCTTTAATGTATTTAAAGGTTAACTCAAGTCCTTCATCTAAACTAATCTCAGGTTTGCTACCAATTAATTTCATTAATTTTTCACTACTGCCAAATCTTTTTTGAACTTCATAATCTTTTCTAAATGAGGGATTGTCTACTAATTTAATTTTACTTTTTGAATTAGTTAATTTGACAATTTTATTAGCTAGTTCGATTATAGTTATATCCTCACCTTTTGTGATATTGATTATTTCTGATCCAGTACATTTTTTTGAAATATCTATAGTTGCATCAATCGTATCATCAATAAATGTAAAATCTCTAGTTTGTTTACCATCTCCATAAACAATAACGTCATTTCCTGATAATGCTTGAAAGAAAAATCTTGGTATAACCATTCTACTGTCTTGTCTAGGACCATAAATATTGAAATATCTTAATGAGAAATTATCAATTTTATGTTCTTGATAAATAGATTTGAGATAAATTTCATTATATCTTTTTGCTATTGCATAACTAGAACTAGGAGAAACACTAAAATCTTCTTGGACAGCTTTATCAATATCTACTTTACCATATATACCGCTTGTTGAAGCATAAATTATTTTTTTTACATTATTTTTGATTGCTGCATTTATAATATTAAAAGTTCCAATTGACTCCGTTTCCATTGTTTCAATTGGATTTTTTGCAACCTCATCTACACCTAAATATGCAGCCATATGAAATACAATGTCACAGTTTTGCATTGCTATATTAATATCATCAAAATTTTTAATATTTTTATTTATTAGAACAATATTATTATTTTGAATTAACTTTGATCCTCTTAATAAATTATCAAAAACAATAACATCATTATTTTTCGATAAATTGTCTACTAGATGACTACCAATAAATCCAGCTCCGCCAGTAACTAATATTTTCATAAATAATCACTGTTTATAGAAGTTATGATACATTAATCAAGAATTATTAACTTTTTTAAAAATATAATAGTTGGGAAATTCTTTTTTTTCATAACCATTACTTATTAAAAACTCATATTGATCTAATTTATAATTTCTTATTTTATTTATTATTAAGAAACTTATTAATTTTTTTTGTAATAAAAATTCAGTATCGTAAAAAATATTATCAACTTTAACGTAAAATTTAGGATTATATTTATCAAATAATGACAAATTAATATATTGATAGGTATTTTGATAATAATTAAAAATATGTGCACCATCAGCTATTATAATTTCGTTTTCATCAGAATTATTTTTAATATAATTATTAATTAATTTAATTTCTTGTAAATCATTATTCTCAATTATTGAAGTAGGAACATTGTAATATATATTTTTCAAGAGAAATATAAAAAAAAATAATAATGATGTATTTTTGATTATTTTATTATTGAGTATAGGTAATTTATTATTTGAAACTATTAAAATAACGAAAAAAGAAAATAAAATAAATGAAGGTATTAAATAATTAGTATGATGGCTGAAATTAATAATGAAGATAAAATAGATTAAAGCATTTAAAAAAAATAGTAAATGATTAATTTTATAATTTTTAAAAAATAAAAAAAATATAAATAAATAAAAGAAAAAAATAATAAAAATTTCTATGTTATTAAAAAATATATTTTTAAAAAAAATAATATTATTTAATTCAGAATATTCTATGTTTTCATTTATAAATATTCTGTAAATATACATTAAGTAGGATTTAAGAATAGAAAAATTGTAAATATTTGCAGGCCAAAATATGATAAAAAATAAAAAAATAAAAATTACAATATATTTGAAATTATAAAAAGATTTTTTATACTTCAAAATTTGTAAAAATATAAATAATAAACATGGAATAATAATAACTATTGCAGTTTCTAGTGAAATTAAAATTATACTTGTAGAAAAAGAAAATCTAATCAAATTCTTAAATGTACCTTTAATCAAATATTTATATAATGTATATGAATAAAGTAATAAACAAATTGCAAATAATGTATGGTAATTTAGATTTAGTAAATTATCCTGGAATAATTTAGAGTAGAAAAATATTAAACTTAATACAAAAATTAAAAAATATTTTAAAAGACTTATGTTGGTATTTTTATTTATAAAATAAAAACTTAATAATAAAAAAAGAGGATATAAATAACCAAGATATTTATGTGCAGCTCTAAGATTTTTAGCATTAATTAAATTATCTTGATCGAATATAAACATACTAAGATAATATGAATACAAAGGAGGATGAAAGTGTCTTAAGTTAAATATATCAGTTTCTAAATTATTAAGTATATCAACACTTTCAAGTTTGCTTACCTTAGAATTAATATTAGATAATTTAAATAGGCCTAAATTAATAAATTGATAAAAATTTAAACTTTTAAATTCAAAAGAATTTTCTAAAACACCTAGTGATGCAGAGTTAGCATAATCTACTTCATCCCATGATAAGATAGATGAGTTTTTTTTCGTAAAATTTTGATCAACAAAAATAAATAAAATAAAAAATAAAATAATAAAAACCAATTTATTATTTTTATAAAAAATATTTATCATTAAAAAATTCTATATTTAAATATCGTATAAATTGCTATTAAACCATCGTACCATTTTATTTTTTTACCTTGTTGTTTAAGTCTTGGATTATAAGTAATTGGAACTTCATAAATAGTATAACCCATTCGTAATATTTTAACTGTTAATTCAGGACACAATTCAAACCCATTAGATTTAATTTTAATAGATTTAATTAATTTTTTTCTAAACATTTTGTAACAAGTTGGTTCATCTGTTATATTTTTAGAAAAAGGGAATAATATATTTACTAAATAAGTTAAAATTACTCCACCTAAATAAAAAGATAGATAGGAATAACTATTTTTATTTATACGCCTACTACCATACACAACATGAATATCATTATTTGAAAACAATTTTATCATTTTTAAATAGTCCTCTGGATTATATTCCAAATCACCATCTTGAATTATTAATAAATCACCAGAACTTTTTTTAATTCCTATTTTGACTGAATAACCTTTTCCATAATTTTTATAATTACAAATTAAATTAATATCTTTAATTTTATGAAGAATATTTAATGATTTATCATTAGAACAATCATCAATTACAATAATTTCTTTTTTTATATTGCCAAGATTTACATTTTTAACTTTATCAATTAATGATTCGATCGTATTTTCTTCATTAAAACATGGAATAATTATGGAGATAGTTTTAATCATATTTAATTTATAAATTTATTTGAAATAAATATATTAATATTTTTAAAAAGTGGAAAATAATTAATATAAAAAGTCTTATTCCTCAAAAAAAGATAAAATCTATATAAAAAAGATTTTGACATGTAAATTTTATAATTATTTTTATAGTGATTTTTTTGCAAAATATTAAATAATTTAAATTTATTTTTAAATAATAATACATTTAGGAAAAATTGATTATCGTAAAAAAATGTATTACTTAAGTACTTAGGATCAATCTGAGAAAGAAATTTATCAAACTTCTTATTTATTAAATCATATTTATAAAATTTTTTTATAACAATATATTTTAAAACAAAAAAAATATTAATATTTTCATAATTTAAAAACAGTTTGTATATATGATCTTCATTGTAATTATTATTAAAAATTTCTAATAAATAGTTAATAATTTTTGTATTATTTGTTTTATAATTTAATAATATTCTGTTTAAAATATTAATAGATTTGATTTCATCTCCATGATAATGAAACCATATTGAAAGTTCTATAAGATTATTACAAATTGTTTTTCTAAATTCTGTATTATTATTATAAGAAATCTGGTTAAGAAAATTTGAGTAATAATGCGTATTATTTATTTTTAAATCATTAATGTCATAGATATCTTTAGATGATCTATAATCATAATTGTTTAAAATATTATTTATACTATCAAAATTTGAAAATAGATTTTTATAATCTTTTATCAAATTATTACTTTTTTCAATCTCGTATAAAATAATTTTTTTATTTAAAAATATAGCTTCCAAAAATGACTCTGTATATCCTGAGCAAAAAATTAAATTAGAATTTAAAATTAGATCTGAAATTTTATATTCATTTGTGTAAATATTTATTTTTTTGTTTATTTTTTTTTTTATAAAGTAATAATAATTTGAAGACTCTGCAGGATGCAGTTTGACAACCAACTTATATTTATTTCCAATGAAATTATAAATCTTATCAATAAAATCTAATTGTATATTAGATGTTTCATTACTAATTGGATTAATATTATTTGAGGCATTTAAAATAATCAAAACAATATTATTTTGATTTAATTTTTCTTTGGAATTTTTGTAGACTCCGCTCCAACCAATAACTTCTATTGTTTCATGTGAGTAATTAAATTCTAAGAATTTATTTTTTTCAAAATTAGAATTTACTAGAATTTTATTCATAGGAAGTAAATAATTATTTAACTCATTATTATGTAAGTAAAATTGATGAGTCTCTTGTAAGCCCATTATAGGTATATTATTAATATATAAATGATAAAAGAGATTTAACGGATCTTTTCTAAATTGTGCAGTACTTGCAATACAAACATGAATTTTATTTTTTAATTTATAAATTAAATCATAAAATTTATTATTTAATTCATAATATTCATTATTTAATTTATTAATTTTTTTTTTATTTAAAACTTTATCATATAAAATAATAAACTCATAATTAATTAATTTTTTTTTTAAAAGTAAACAATTTTCAATATGTTTATTACTTACTACATAATAGAGTATTATTTTTTTATTTTTTTTCATATAAATATTTATTAAATATGTAAGAAATAATTAATCTTATAAATTTTTTTATTATTTTTAATTTTATAATATAATTTAAATTATTGCTAATAATAAACCTTTTGTATAGTTTAAACATTTCATGATAATAAATATTTGAAAGTTTATTACTTGCTTGTAGTGAGTGATTTCTCCATTTAGAAAGAATTTGATTTGTACAATGTATTTCAAATTTTTTTGATACTTTTAAAAAAAAAACATAATCTGTTATAAATCTATATTGTTTATCAAAAAAACCTATTTTGGTAATAATATCTTTTGAAAAAACAACTGTTGAAGATCCAATAAAACAACCATGTAAAATAAGATTTATATATCCATTATAAGTCTTTAAATTTAAATCATGGGTAATAAAATTATCTTTCTCCTTAAAGATTTTAAATCTTGATTTATTAATATTTTTTCCAAAAATTAAATAGTCTGAGAAAAATAATTTTTTTGAATGATGTCTTAATATTTCTTCAGCTTGTATTTTTAATTTATTTTTTAACCAAATATCATCATGATCAATTATCGCTATCCATTCATATTTTGAATTATTGACAGCAATATTTCTAGCGTTTGCTAAACCATTATTTTGAATGTAAATATATTTAACACTTAAATTATTATTTTCTTTTATAAATTCTTTAACTAGTGTTGATGTATTATCCTCCGACCCATCATTTACTATAATAATTTCGTAATTAGAATAAACTTGATCTGAAATACTTCTCAAAGTATCTTTTATGTATTTTTCAGAATTATAACAACAAATAATAATAGAAAAATTAATTGTTTTTTGTTTTATTTGTTTCATGGTAATTAAATAAACTTAATATAATTATTAATATTAATCTATGGATATAACAATAATAATACCTACAAAAAATAGATTTAATTTTCTTAAAAAAATTATAAAATATTATAACGATATTTCATTTAAAGGAGTTTTATTAATATTGGATAGCTCAACTGATGAAACATATAAAATTCAAAAAGAATTTTTAAAAAATTTTACTAGTCTGAATATCGATCATTATTATTCAGAATATACACCAGTTCTTGCAGCTAAAGAACATGCAAATAGAATAAATACAAGCTATGTTACCTTAATTGGAGATGATGATTATTATATTATAAATGGAATTGATATTTCAATAAGTTTCCTTAACAGAAATCATCTAATAGACTCTGTTAGAGGTAAATCTTTTCTTATTGAATTAAATATAAATTCAAAAAATAATATTAAAAATATTTATAATTATGACTGCAATGAATATATTGAAAGAGATTCTTTAAAGAGAGTAATTAAATTTTTTAATCATCCAAGAGCAGTAACTGCAAATGTATGGAGATCAAATGTTTTTATTAAGCTTCTTAATGAATTTATTTCTCACAAAGATATTCATTTATGTCCTGATCGTTATTTTTATGATGAACTTCTATTTACTTCTATGTTGGTAGCAAATAGTAAAATTAAAAATATACCAGGAAATTTATTTGTTATGACTTTAAATGAAAGAAGAATTATAGATAGAAATAAATGGGAAACCTTAAATGTTAATAATTTAGTAACTTCAATAGATTATACATCGGATGTATTAACAAAAATAATATGTAATAATAATTACAATAATGAAAAAAATAAAATAAAAAAAATTGTTCATGATGCAATAAATAATTTTATTTTTAATAAATATGTTCCTATTCTGAAAAAAAATAAAAATTCACAATTTTATTATAAAAAAATAATTATTTCTTTTTTAAAATTTATAAGAATATACAATATTTTAAAAATTTTAATGTATAAAGAAAAAATTGACTCAAAAGTAAAAGACAAAATATTTGAACAAAAAGACTTTAAATATATAATCAAAAATATATGTTCTTATTAAATGATTTTTTTTCGATAATTATTTAATAAATTAAATAATTTTTTACCAAAAATTTTATTTAATAAATTAAATAAAATATATTTATATTTTATCTGATATTTAGAGCGTCTGATTTTTTCAATTTTATGAGCTTTAATTCCTTTGTTATGAATATTTATAGGAAAATTTAATTTAATTTTTTTATTTTTAACAATGTACCAAGATGGATACTCTGAGTATTTATCATCTTTAATTATGTTAGTAATATTTATATTCGAGTTCAATTGACTAGAAAATTCATTTACAGATTCTATTACTAATGGCCAATCATTATGAAAATCATCACCTGCAATAATTCCTCCAACTTTTATTTTACGAAACCAATCAAAAAAAGTTTTTCCACCATTATTGCCTGTATGTGCAAAACCATCAATATAAATAAAATCGAAATAATCATCTTTAAACAATAATAAAGCTTCCTCGAAATTTTTTCTTATTAATTTATAATTTTTATATATACTTAATTTTTTCTTTGTTTTTATGTACTCTAAATCATTATGTTGAAATTCTTCATAAGAGTCTATGCCATAAAATAATTTAAATTTATTGCTTTGCATCATTTTTTTTGAAAAATTACCTTCTGCAACACCTAATTCAATTCCAATTAGGTTTTTTTTGTCGAATAAATTTATTATTTCATATCTATTAATGTTTTTTTTTTTAATAATCATTTAAAAATAAAATTGATAAATCTAGAAATATAGGTTTCTAATAAATTGATAAAAACAATATTTAAATTAGTAAATTTTGTAAAATAACTAACTTTCCAAGTTATTATGCAAATAGAATTTTTATATGAACTAAATACATAATTTGCATCTGGAAATATTTTTTTAATTTTATTTAACCACCATTTTTTTGGTTTTATTGTACAATGTGCATTTTCTCCATTGGGTAATATTGTCTCCGCTTTTTTAAGATAAATATTAAAAAAAACTTTGTTAGATATTTTAAACATATCATTTAAAATATCATTTATTTCATTTTCAGGAATATGCTCCATAACATCGCAGTTTGCAATTAAGTCAACTTTTAATGTGCTACTTTTGTATGAATATTCTTCTAATGCAGGATCGAATTTATAGATTTTTATTTTTCTTTTATTTTTAAAAATTTCTGCAAGATTACCTTGACCGCAACCATAATCTAAAAAAGAAAAAAAATTAAAATTAATACATGAATTGATAATTCTATACATTGGAATTAGATTTCTTAAATAATCATCATTTTTTTCATATAATTCTTTATATAAATTTACTTTGTCATTTTTCATATTATCAATATACCAATTTATCTTTACCCCATTTTTTACAATAATCATCCATGCATTTTGCTAAAATAATGTCTTTCTTTTCTTTATTATCATACCCTTTTATAATCTCATTTAAAAATTCTCCAATTCTATATGAGCCTTTATTGTCTAAAAAGGGATCAAAAAAATGAATAGTATTTTTCCAATTACCAAATTTTTCATTATAAGAATTAATAAAGTTGTCATTTATGGCGTATATTGCATCATCCCAATTTGAATAAATATTTATTTTTTCAAGAATTTTATGGAAGATACTATTTTTTGCGCATTCTCTATCAATTAATATTGTTGGTTTATTTAGTAGAGCAGTTTCTATGGCCGCAGTTCCCGCACATAAATGACTATGTATAACAAGGTCAGATGCTAAAGCAGCCAAAGATGGAGTGGCCTTTGTAAACTTACTATCATTAGTTTCAGTTTCATTTAAGACAATACATCTTCCAGTTTTAATTGCTTTATCTAATATTTTATTTGCATATTTTAACCTTCTTTTTAAATCATATGCACTTTTTGGCTTAAATATTAAACCGAGTTTGTCGTTAGTTAAAAATTGTTCTAATATTTTTGTATAATTCTCTATTTGAAGATTATCACCTGTATGCCATCTTGCATCAGGTAAAGAATTTTCATCTAATACACATATTATTTTTTGAGCACCATGATTTTTAAGCTCAGATCTAATTTTACTAGCTTTATTAATCATTTGTTTTGTAATTGGAGTTGAAGGATATCCAGTAATTAAATTATAAGAAATTTGTGATTGATTAATTTTATCTAAGTCTGTACTGAATTTACTGTGACAAAAACTGACATCAGAAATTAACTTACATTCATAAAAAGGCATACCATCAAAATTGGGTTGAAAAAAAGAAGAGATTCCCCCTAATTCATTTATAGCCTCATGCATTGGTATATGAGATGCGTCGTATTTATACCAATTTAAAAAGATTTTGACATTATGTGTTTTAAAATAATTTATCCATTTATTAAATAAATATTCAAAATCATAAGCATTATTTAAGGAATTTAAGTAATCGGAATTATTAAAAAAATTAAATAATAAATCACTATAATTAAAGTATTTTTTTTTAATAAACGTATTAGATTTATATTTAAAAGTTGTTTTAATTCCAAAATTATTTAGTTTAATTACATCTTTTTTATCTGTACAATTATATAAAGTATTTTTAGGATCAAAATTTGAACTAAGTAACCAGTGGAAATCTGACCGGTCTCCATTCAGAATTAGATGAGGTTGTGACTTACCCTCACAAAATAATTTGTTTCTTTCATTATAAATATTATTAATATTAAAATTTTTTAAATAAATGAATTTTAAATTATTTTTAAATATTTTTATTAAATTAATAATGGTCAAAAATCTTATTTTTAAATACTCATTAATTGAATTACCTATTAAAATATTTATTGATTTTTGATTACTATAAAAATTATATAAATCATATCCAATTTTTTTATCTAAAATAAAATAACATTTTTTTTTAGATTTATTTAAATTAAATTTGTAATTGATTACATCTATTAAGTAAATAGTTCTAAAAGGAGAATTTTGATGATAATTAAATGCAAATATTTTTTTTAAAATATATTTATCTATATTTTTTGTACTATATGGGGTTGAGAATATTTTATATTTATCTTTATACTGATGTTCAAGTTTAAATAATTCTTCATTTGGAATTAATAAACTACAAATTTGATTATTTTTTCCTCTAATATCAATCATTTTAAATTCTAATTTATTAACGTTGAGTCCTAAAAAGCCAAATAAAGTAAGTCTAAAATAATGAAGACTCGGATTAGAATGGATATAGTATATCGATATTTTATTTATCTTAATTTTTTTTTTAAAAATATTGAGAACTAATGTTAAAAATCGTAAGTGTTCAATTATAATAATACTATCCATCTTTATATATTTTAGAAAGAATCTTCATAATTTGTAAAGCTTCATTGGAATTACAAGTCTGTATTTTATGATTATTAATTATAGATTTAATAAATATTTTTGTTTCAATAAAAAATGACTTATCGGTTTTATATATGTATTTTTTTTCTTTTAAAGAAATTGCTCTTGGAAGTGGGGTTCTATTAATAGCAACACTAAGTTCCTCAGTACCATAACTATTTGATGATGTTTTTAAACCATTCAAAACAAGATATCCATTTTCTAAAAAAATTTCTAAAGAAAATAAATGTCTCCATTGAGTGATAGTGCTATGTAGACTTGCTGATATATTATTTTTTTTATTTTTAAAAATTGCAAAAACATTATCTTCAATACTTAAATTCCAATATGATTTTGAAACTATTGATTTAATTATATCGAAGCCACCCGAAAAGTAATTAAGCAAATCAAGCATATGTATACCTTGATCCATTAAAATACCTCCTCCTGAGTATTTTTTTTTTGATCTCCAATTATTTAAGAAATTATTATCAACACTTTTTCCATATCTTCCTCGCATCCATAATATATTACCAAGTTTATTGGATTGGATAATGTTTCTCATTTTTTTTATACTGTTATGATGTCTATGATTAAATCCATACATTAATTTTTTTTTTGTTTTTTTTTCTATTTTAATAATTTCTTTCAGTTGGTTTTCGGATGTCGCAGGTGGTTTTTCACAAAAAACATTTTTATTATTTATTAATGCTTGTAAAGTATATTTATGGTTTAGATAATTTGGTGTTGCTATGAATACAGTATCAATTGAACTATTTTTTAATATATCTTGAGCACTATTTGAATAAATATTTTTATTAGATTTCTTTTTGAGTGGATCATAAATAGAAACTACATCAACACAATTAATATTATTCAGTATTTTGTGTCTTAACTTTCCAATTTTGCCATATCCTATAATGCCAACTTTGACTTTCATTATCGATTATAAATTCTAAAATATTCATCAAGATATTTAATTAAAATATTATTTTTTTTAAAAGTTTTGACCAAAGGTATTCCTATATCGTTAATTAATATTATTCTTATATTTTTATTGATTGTTTTTTTATCTTTTAATATAAATTTGTAATATTTTAAGGTATTTATGTCTTTAATTTTATATTTTTTATTTATTTTACTTGTTAATTCATAAATTTCATTAAATTTTTTTAGTGAAATTAATTTTAACTTTAAGGAGATAAAATTAGCGATATTGATCCCATGGGATACAGCAATGCCATGAGGAATCTTATAATTTAAATAACCCTCAAGTGCATGCCCAAATGTATGACCGTAATTAAGGAAAATACGAATATTTTTTTCAAATTCATCCTTTTCTATAAAATCTTTTTTTATTTCTAAACATTTTTTAATGTATATTTTTAATATATTTAAATCTCTTTTCATAAGAAAATCGACATTTTTTTTGAAATTTAAAAAATTTCTCTTTGATGAAACTATGAAATAATGAGACATTTCACCAATACCTGAAAAAATTTCTATTTTATTTAATGATTTTAATAATTTAGTATCAATATAAATTTTTGATGGTGGGTAATAACTTCCTAATAAGTTTTTATATTTATTAAAATTAACTGAAATTTTAGAACCTATACAACTATCAGCTTGTGCAAGTAATGTTGTTGGAATAAATATCCATTCAATTCCTCTAAATAAAATATGTGCAATAAAACTACTTATATCTTGAGTTATACCTCCTCCTACTACAATTAATTTATTTGATTTTGTAAATTGTAAACTAAGAATATTATTAATTATTTTGCCAATATTGTTATAATCTTTTGCATTTTCAGATATTTTTATTTTAAGTATTTTTTTATTTTTAAAAATTATTTGGCCATTCAATAAATCATAAACTTTTTTGTCTATTATAATGATATCATTTTTTTTATAGTTTTTATTTATTGCTTTTTTAATATTATGATCAAAGTAAATGTCATAGTTTCTAACTTTAGAATTTATAGTTAAGTTAGACATTTACTGAGCCTAAAAATCCCCCATCCACAATTAAATCATGGCCAGTAATAAAAGTATTAAGCTCACTACAAAGAAAGAGCACGGAATTAGATATGTCTTTTGTTTTACCTAACCGTTTCATAGGTACTTGACTTATAAGTTTATTAATTTCTTTATTTGAAAGCATATGACGAGTCATTTCTGTATTAATAAAGCCTGGAGATACAGAGTTAACTAAAATATTATACTTTGCTAATTCTACTGAAATTGTTTTAGTAAAACCTATAACACCAAATTTTGATGTGGAATATGCTGATCTTCCTTCTCTAACTCTTGAGGCTGCAATAGAAGCTATATTAATTATTCTACCTGATTTATTTTTGATCATTTTTTTAGAAACTGCTTTAGTGATCAAAAAAAGCGATTTTATATTGATATCAAATAACTTATTAAATCTTTCTAAGTTAAAATTTTTATTTAATTCAGAATAATTAATACCTGCATTATTAATTAAAATATCAATTTTATTTTGAGATTTGATATATTCTAATAATTTTTTTATTTCATTTTCATTAGATAAATCATAATTTTTAGTACTTACAGAAAATACATTGGCACCTAGATTTTTAAAATCATTAGATATTTGTTTTCCTATTCCTCTAGAACCTCCTGTAATTAATACATTTTTATTTTTGAAACTAAATTCTATTTTTTTCATTTTAAATATAAATATGATCTACATCAGCTCTGCTTACTGCTAATCTAATAGCAGGTTTATTCCCAATTGCTGTAATTTTATGTATTTTGTTTTTTTTGATTAAAATTAAATCATTTTTTTTTAAAATTTTCTTTTTTTTATTTATTTCAAATTCCCAAGAACCATCTAAAATTAACCACCACTCATTCCAATTTGAATGATAATGTTTTCTATTTCCTTCTCCTGGTTGTTGACAGATTAATGTTGCAGAGTTACTATCTGTATTAACTAATCTATAACTCCAATTCTTATTTTTTTTTTTATCTTTTATTATTTTAGAAATATTAGTAATCAGTTTGTTTTCCATAGAGAAAACATTATTTTTAACACCATCTTTTTTAAGAATTGTTTTTACATTATTTTCAATTTTTTTTTTCATCTATTTATAATACCTTTTTTTTATATTTTTTTTATCTAAATTTGCTGATATAATTTTTTCAACTAATTTAAAATCTTCTTCATTATCTATATCAATAGTGGATAATCCTTCTAAAGGAAAGTATCCAGTTTTACCTTTACCACCATGATAAGCTGAATTGAATATTTTCATGTTATTAATAAAGTTTTTTTTCTTCCAACCCATTAACACAGTAGCGTAAGCTTTTACAGGAACCATTTTTTGAGAGGGTGGATTTGGTGCGAATTTATCAAAATTAATTGATTTATTATTGTATACACAAGCAATTTTTTTCTCTTCAACAGAGATAAGGGTATCAAGTTTCTTGTTATACATATATTTACAAAAAGAAGTAATTTCTTCTTTAGATATGAAGGGGGAAGTTGGTAAGATTTGTATTAATATATCACAATCTATATTATTTAAAAAATCAAGAGTAAATTCATCATTGGTTGAGTTGTCAGAAGCAAAGTATTTTTTTCTTTTATAAAAATTTATAGAATATTTATCAGCAATTTTTTTAAATAGTACTGAATCTGAATTAAGATATATTGAATCAAAATATTTTGTTTTTATTATTGTTTCAATTACATAAGATATTAATGGCTTATTTTTTATTAACCTTAAATTCTTCTTTTTTACTCTTTTACTGCCAATTCTTGCTGGTATCATGCATACTATTTTCATGTTTATATAAAATTATATTTTTTCTCGTATTGTCTTGACAGTCTATCAATTATTTTAATGTATTTTTTACTAACATTATTTGTAATCAAAAATTTCCTTCTTTCGTAAAGTTCGTCTTTCTCATCAAAACCTTTTTTAGAAGGTTTCCAACCACATCTTTTATATATATCAAGTGGAATTCCATCTGCTACCTTTGTTCTCGGTAAATTCGCTTTTTTCACAAAAGAGTTAGTAGATGAAGTATTTGTAGTTTTAATAGCATATTTTATTTTATCTAAATATGGATAAGGTTCTTTAACAAAAATTTCGAAGGGTACTGTAAGAAAGTTTTTTTTATATTTACTATTTATAATCAATTTTCTTTTTATTTCATTTTTTTTACTATTTATATTCATTAAATGAATAGCTTTTTCAATTGAATTAATTTTATCAAAAATTTTTTCCCATCTATATGCAAAATGTGGATATTGATTATTATCTAATTTATAATATACATCTGCATCACGAGATGTATTAATCAAATTTTTCATGTTGAGTGATTGTTGTATAACCATGTATAATGGATGTCTCACAACCTCTATAAAAAAAAGTTTTTTTCCATAAGCTTCGAATAAAGCATCTATATGTTCAGTTAAGTCATGAGAAGTAAAATTTAAAATTGGATTTTCTTTTTTTATTTTTTGAGGAATTACTTCATCACCTTTTTCCTTGATTCTTTTTAAATATATATTTGGATTTCTAAAATTATACACACTTGATATATCATTGACTCTAAAATTAACCTCTCTACCCATCATGGTTTGATATAGTTTATGGTCAGTAAATAATTTTATCATTGAAATTAATACATCTTTATTAATTTTGTTAAGACTTTTTAATCTTAAAATAAATTCAATTTCAAATATATATGTCAATAATTCAACTCTTTTAAATGTTGAAATTATTGGTGATAAAATTGTTTTTCCACACCCGGCTTGTCCATCAACAATAACTATTTTTTTAAACATTTCATTTTGTTTTGAAGTAAAAATTTTAGGCATTATTTTATTGGATATCTAAGAGTCCATTCTCCTCTTGTTTTTTTCCATATATGATTTAATCTCCAACTATTTACTGTAATCCAGAATTTTTTTTCTGAAATATCTAGGTATTGAAGAAATTCGTTAAAATATTTTTTTGGAAATTCACCTTCAAATTTCTGCATTAGAGAAATTCCCTCATTTCTAGTTATATGACCATCTCTAATTTCATGAGCCGCATCTTCCATACATCTACCAAGCCCAAATTTTATATATCTCATAAAATAGTGCATTCCATCCATTTTATCATCTATGCTTGAGTATTTAGAATATGTTCCTTCAGTTCTTTCAAGATTAGCTTGGAAACCAGTGTTTTGATTGCAATAATAGTAATTCTCTTGAGGATTCCAGTGATTATAATAGTTATAATAGTAAATTCTAGAAATATTATTTTTTTTCAGTTCTTTGATGGATGGTGGCTTGTAAAATGTTAAATCAGAGTCAACCATTTCTTTTTTGTTCATATAATTTTTGTTTTTTATTCCAAATCTTATTAATTCATCAATAGTAACTCCTTTTAAATAACCGGATACCCATTTTTTGTCTTTTAAAAAATCAATAAAAGGTTTGTCTACTGATTTTGGGTCACCTGCATATTCTACTTCACCATTTTCTCCATAAAATATTAATTTAATTTTAAATCTATTTGCTATGTGAATTGGAGAATACATTTGCCCTAAAACAAAAGTGTGAAAAGCATCTCCTAATTCCTCAAAGCATAACCGTGATAATTTTCTATGAATAATTCCATTGGGAGAGCATTTAATATTAACAAAACCACTATCATTTAAACTATTAAAATTTTTTAGACCTATTTCAGTATATTTAAGAGGACTCCAAGTAACTAATAAAGGATTCATTCCATATTCATGTTTTAATTTATGTGCTACATATCCAGAATCTTTACCACCACTACTAGGAACTATAACATCCCATTCTTTTCCATTTCCACGATGTTTATCTAAAAGAATATTAAATTCTTTTTTTCTTTTATTCCAATCGATTTTTTTTTTATATTCAAGATTATTACATGCGGAGCAAATTCCTTTTTTGTCAAAAATAATTCTTGGTCTTTGATTGGATATAACGCATCTTTTGCACCAAATTACCTTTTTAGGTAATTTTAAAATTTGCTTATCAAGTTTATTATATTTTTTCATTTAGTGGATACTTCTTACAAAAGAATTAATGAGTTTTAAACCATTTTCCCCACTTTTTTCTGGATGAAATTGACATGCTAGTAAGTTATTTTGTAAAATTGAAGAGCAAAAAATATTACCATTATAATTTGTAAGAGTAAGTATATCATTTATATCTTTTGGTTTAACAAAATACGAATGGATAAAATAGAATTCATTTTTTACTAATATTTTTTTTAGTCCTGCAATATCGTTTATTTTTTTATTCTTACTATTGATTTTAAGATTATTCCAACCTACGTGTGGTACTATAATATTTTTATCTAAATGTTTAAATGAATTGACTTTGCCATTTATTATTGAAAGTCCTTTTGTGTTAATAAATTCATCACTGCTATCAAATAACATTTGCATACCTAAACAAATTGATAGTATTGGCTTATTTCTAATATACAAAGATTGTATATGATCAAAAATTTTCAATTTTTTTAAGTTCATTATTGCTTTATTAAAAGCACCAACACCAGGCAAAACAATTAAGTCTGAAGAGTCAATATCTTTTTTTGAACTAGTTATAACAGTATTATATTTGAGAGAAGTTAATGCATTGTTAATACTAAATAAATTACTTAAATTATAATCAATAATTGCTATTTTAATTTTTTTCTTCACTAATTTTTGAGTATTTTTTTTTTAAAATTACTTATCTTATAAGTTTCAAATTTGTTAAACTTATTTTTATTATAAAGATAGTCTATATTTCCAAGTTCAAATTCTTTATCTGTAAAAATATTATTGTTTAAACAGTAGTAATGAAACATTGAGGAAATTGATAACCCTGATATAAATTTATAATTGTTGAAAATTTTTTTTGTTTGATTTACACTTCCAATTCCTCCATTATAAATAAATGGAACAATTATAATTTTTGAAATCTTATCTAAAAGTTTATTATCAAAACCTCCTCCTGTACCCTCTAGTTGGATATCGGTTATAATAATTTCACCTGCCCCAAGGTCTTGAACTTTCATAATCCAATCAATTAATTTTTTTTTTGAATTATTTCTCCCATTGTGAGTAAAAACAAAATAGTTATTATCAACTTTGGATACTTCTATAGACACAGATATTGTGGATGAACCATATATTTTTGCTGCTTTATTAATTAAGAGTGGATTTTTAATTGCTGCAGTATTTATTGCAACTTTATCTGCACCATATTTTAAAATGCGTCTAATGTCATTAAGACTTTTTATACCTCCTCCTACAGTCAAAGGTATAAAAATGTTTTTAGCAGTTTTTGATATAATTTCTTTAAGTGAATTTTTTCCATATAAACTTGCAACAACATCTTGATAATAAAGTTCATCAGCTCCGTTCTCATAATAATATTTTGCAAAATTTTCTGGCTTTCCAAGAACTCTTAATCCCTCAAGATTAATGCCTTTAACTAAATTAGAACCTTTTATATCCAATCTAGCAATAATTCTTTTAGATAATGACATTTATTATACTGCTAACCAACCACCATCAACATGAATATCTGTACCAGTTATATAACTAGACTCATCTGAAGATAAAAACAAAGCTGCAGAAGAAATATCAATTGGGCTCCCTAATCTTTTTATTAAAACTTTATCAATATAATTTTTTTTAAATTTGTAACTTTGTTTTTTTTGGTCACCAGCTACAGGGCCCTCAATTCCTCCTGCAATGATATTGTTACAACGAATATTTTCATTACCATAATATGAAGCTAGTTGTTTTGTGAATATATTAATACCTCCTTTTATAACTGGATAAGTAAAACTTTCATTCATTTTAGTTCCTTTATAAATATTTAAATCTTGTGCTTTTTTGCCATATATTGAACTAATTTGAATAATACTACCTTCGATATTATTCTTAGACATAAATTTAGCAATTACATGAGAAGTCCAAATACTTGAATTAAGTTGGCTAGTAATTTCATCTAAATAATATTTTAATTTTATATCTTTAAAGGTATTTTTATTCCAATTTTTAGTAAACGGATAAGAGGCATTAATAAAAATGTTTGGACAACCATTTTTTTTTATTATTTTGATAATGCTTTGTTCAATATTATTAAGTTTTGTGCAATCAAATTTTTCAAAAAAAATATTTTTATTTTTAAATTCATTTTTTTTAATAAAGTTATTGAAATCTTTAGTACTCTTATCTAAGATTATAACTTTAGATCCATTATTTAGAAATTTTTTAGATATTGCTGATCCTATCAATCCAAGTCCTCCTAAGATATACGAAATTTTATTATTGAGTCTGTTTTGCATTTTACTTTATAAATTTTTTTCTTTCTATTAAGTATTTTACTATTTTGAAATCTAAAATACTATCAATATCAACAGATCTATCTTCAGGCATAATATATAAAGAAGTATTTTTTAAGAAAATTTCATCATTATTTAAAATTATTTTTCTTTTCCATATATATATTGATGCATTCATGTCATAAGTATAAGGTGTTTGTTGTCTTGAGTCAGGAATTTTATTTAATTTTTTAACAACAGATAATTTTTTTTTATCGTATTCTATTATGTTGTAGTATGGATTTTTTTTAGATAAAGATGCAGAAATAAGATTATCTGATTTTTCTTTAAGAAATAATTTGTATGAATCTTTTATATCCTGTATTTTTCTAAGGGGTGAAGTAGCATCTAAGTCAATTAAATTATCAAATTTTGTATTAAAAAAATTTTCTGACTTTATAAATGTATTCCTTATAACAGGTAATTTAGGTGTATTATCTAAAGCTAATTTTTTATCTCTAATAAATACTTTATCAACACCAAAAAATATAGATGCTTGTGCGATCTTCTTTGAGTCTGTAGATACAACAATTTTATCAAATATTTTTGACTTTATAGCTTGATTAATAGTAAACCATAGCAATGGTTTGCCACTAATTTTTTTTAAATGTTTATTCTTTACACCTTTAGAACCACCACGCATACATATTGAACAAAGAATTTTCATTTTGATCTTATAAGATTTATAATTTTTTGTATTTTTATTGCTTGTTTGTATTCGCTGCAGGAAATATTAGATGAAGATATTATATTTTTATGCATTAGTTGTTGTGTAGTTTCTCTTTTGATATTTTTATATGAAAATTTATATACTTTATTTTTAATTGAATAAGTAATTTTATTTTTAATAAGATCAGCTGATATAGATATGTTATTTCCATCAATTATTAATTTTCTCTCTGGAACTCTGGTATAATAATTTAATGATATATTACCTAACACTCCATTTTGATATTTGCTAATAGCTATTAATGTATCATCAGTATCAATACGTAAATTAGAAATTCTATCACTATATGAGAATAAAATTTTACTTTCTCCAAACAACCAATAAAGATAATCAAACTCATGACTTAGATCATTTAAAACTCCTCCTCCTAATTTTTTTAAAGCACTTGAAGTTTTAGAATAATTCCTTCCAGGTCTCCAGTTTGGTAAATATGATCCACAAAAAGCATTTGCACTCCATATTCTTTTACCTTTAATAATCTTTTTTATTTTTGTTAATATTGGATGATATCGTAAATCATAACCAACATATATTTTATTTCTTTCAATAAATGCTTTTGGCAATTTGTTATAAAAAAGTGGTTTTTCAACTACAATTTTTATGTTTTTTAATTGATTATTTATTTTAATTAAATGTTGTAAATGATTTGATGTAGGCGAAGCAATTATAACATAAGATAAATTAAGTTCATTTAATGAATTTAATGAATTTAACTTATTTTTATTTTTAATTTGCTGAGAAGTGTAAATATAAATTTTTTTAAATATATTTAATTTTTTTATAATTTTATAATGAAGTTGTCCTATAGATCCATAGCCAATTATAAGTGCATTATTCATATAAATTTAGAATAAATCAACAAATTTTTTCTTTAAAATAATTTTTTCAATTTTTTTTTCAATAATTCTAAGAAGTTCTTTAGAAAAGTTTTTACCCTTTAGATTTAAAGGAATATTATTTATTTTATCTATTTTTTTGAATGCTATTTTTAAAGAATTAAGATTTGTCTTACTATTTATTACAGTACTATATCTTATTCTTCCTTCCTGCCTACTACCATAATTGATAGATGGAATTTTTAATATAGGAGCTTCCGTAAGGCCACTTGAAGAATTTCCTATAATAAATTTACATAATTTCATTGTAGATAAATAATTAATTGTACCCATTTCTTTAAAAATTACTATATTTTTTCTTTTAATTGCAAATTTTTTTATTAATTTAATAATTTTATTACTGTGATGATCTGAATTTGGAAAAGTAAAAATAATTCTGTAATTTTTTAATTCATTAAGAAATTTGAGTAAAATAATAAAGTTTTTTTCACTATTTTTTAAATCTAAAGTTTCTGAATGGTATGTAACAATTATATTTTTTTCAAGAAATTTAAAATTAAACTCATTTTCAATTTCTTCCTTTGTTTTAAATTTTAAATTTTGAATTAATTCAACTGCTGGATCACCAATAACAAAAATTGTATTTTTATTTTCTCCTAATTGCTGTATTCTTTTAGAATATTCATTATGAGAAACAAAATGTAAGTTAGATAATTTAGTTATAGAATGTCTAAATGAATTGTCAGTTGCCCCTTTAGTTATTTCACCTCCACCTATATGAGCAATTGGGACATTGAATGAATGTAGTGATATTGCTGCTAATAGTGTTTCAATTCTATCTCCCAAAATTATTGCAATACTTGGTTTTTGAAGTTCAATAATTTTAGAAAATTTATCAAGAAAAATACTAAAGGCTCTGAAATTATGACTAAGATTTATAGATATAGGTATTTTAATTAATAAAGAGTTTTTGTATTTTTTTTTAAAATAATTTTTATTGTAATTACTGTATGATTTTGTTAGATGAGTTCCAGAAATTATAAGTTTTAGTTTTAATTTTTTAGATTTTTCAATGCCATCAATAATATTTTGTAATAATCCATAATCTGATCTACTTGTAGTGAGAACTAAAACATTATTCATTTTTTATAAAATCATCTTCTGAATAATCTCTTTTAGCTGTTTTACCCAGTAATTCATAATATAATGTTGGACTTAATCCAGTACCAGGTCTTTTTATAGCAATATTTGATTGATTAAATTTTGATCCTTTTTTTATTTGTTTATTTGCTACAATAGATTTTCTAGTTGATTTTATATTTATTTTTTCACTTGGACTTATTTTTTTTTTACCATCACCCATTGCTTTTTCGATATTTCTTATTGAATTTACCATTTCTTTGAATTTATTTGGTTCTAAGCTTGAAGAATGATCAGGGCCAATATCTAATGTATTAAGGGTAAAGTGCTTTTCTATTATCTCTGCACCAATGGCAACAGCTGCAACTGAAGCCTCAATAGAAGGAGTGTGATCTGAATAACCAACACTAATATTAAATTTTTTTTTTATAGTCCTTATTGCATTTAAATTAGCATCTTTAAAAGGAGTAGGATAAGCTGTATTACAATGTAGAACACAAATTTTATTTTTATTAAGACCGTTTTTAGTTAAAATAGTAATTGCATTTTTAATCTCAATTAAGTTAGACATCCCACTTGATAAAAAAACTGGTTTTTTAAATTTTGATAATTTTTTAAGAAAGGGATAATCATTTATTTCTGCTGAGCCAATTTTAATATATTTTATTAAAGGATTTAAAAACTTAGCACTTTCATATTCATCAGCAGTAGAGAGAAATATTATTTTTTTTTTATCACAGTATTTTTTTAATTTTATAAAAGTTTTAAATTTAAGCTCTAATTTTTTTAACATTTCAAATTGAGAATTTTCTTTAAAAAATTTATTTTGATAAGGAGCTTTCATAGATTTTTTTATTACAACATTTTCTGTTTTCCAAGTTTGAAATTTTATTGCATCTGCCTTTGCATCTTTTGCAGCGTCAATTAACTCTAAAGCCTTTTCAAAAGAACCATTATGATTTACTCCAGCTTCTGCTATTATAAATGCTTTCTTAAACATTTAGTCTTCTTGCCATTTAATAATGCAAGATCCCCAAGAATATCCCACTCCAAAACCAATCATCATTATTAGATTATTATTTTTAATTAAACCTTTATCTTTTGCATTTTTAACAGCAATTGGTATCGTAGGTGAAACAGTGTTGCCTATTTTATTATAATTATTATACATTTTACTGACAGGAATTTTTAATTTCTTCGATAATTTGTCTATAACTAACTTACTTGCTTGATGAAAAATAAATAAATCTATATCTTCAATAGATAGGTTGAATTTTTTTAAATTTTTATAAATTGACTCAGGAATTCTATTAATTGTAAAAAGAAAAACTTCTGCGCCATTCATATAAAGTTTATTTTTTTTTAAATGCATCATTTTATCAATTGTATGTGTATTATTTTTCGAAACAATTAATTTGTCATAACCTTTACCATCTGTTCCAAAATCAAAAGATATTAGGCCTCTGTTTTTACTTGCTTTGATTAAAGTTGCAGCTGAACCATCAGAGAATAAAGGTCTACAAGTTCTATTATCTTTATCAATAAATGAAGAATACTTCTCACTACAAATGATTAAACCAGTACTAAATAATTTTGACTCGATGAAGGAGTTTGAAATACCTAATGCATATATATAACCAGAACATCCTAAATTTATATCAAAACACATGGTTGATGTTGGAAGTCTTAAAATTTCCTGAACAATACATGCAGAAGAAGGTAATTGATACTCTGAATTTTGTGTTACAAAAATTAAAAATTCAATTTTATTTTTTAAATCATCAAAACCTCTAATGTTATTCGCTGCTTTAACAGCCATTGAAGTAGTATTTTCATCATCGAGTGCAATATATCTTTTTTTGACTCCAGTTTTTTCAAAAATTTTTGCTACATCCCAATCTGGATTATCATCTTTAAGTGATTTCAAATCTTCAATATTTTTAGGCAAATAATATCCGATTTCATCAATTTTTATACTCATTTGATATTTTAATTTAAATTAATTTATTATCTTTTAAAATATCAAATATAGATCTAACTGAATATGAGTTTGCAATTTCAGGAATATCAGCTATTGCGCCACTAAATATTTCATCCAAAGCTGATAAAATAGCTAAATGTCCCAAAGAGTCCCATTTTTCAATGTTTTCACTAGAACTGTCAATATTAATTATACTTTTATCAACTTCAAGAGCGCTAGCTATAGTGATTAACAGTTTGTCTTCAGTTATCATAATTTTTAATATTGGGCTGAATATATAGAAGTTTCAAATATTTTCATTCCAAATTTACTTTTAATATATATTTTATTTTCATTTTCTAATTTAAGAAGTAAATCCTCGTGTTCTGCAATATCTTTAGGTAATGGCCATTCTTGGGTACTTAATAGTTTTACATTATTGAAATTATTATTCAATTCTCTTAAAATTTTTTCTTTGTTTGATAAAGAAATAATTGGAAGGAACATTTTTCCATCTTTTTCTAAATATTTTTTAGAGTCATTTATTATTTTAATAGTTAGTTTTGTTCCATCTTCATCTGAGTCACATGGGACATTTTTGAACCAGGAAGCAATGCTAGCAATACTACTTGAAATACCTGAAACATCATTAACAATATAATCAAATCTATGATTTTTCCAAGGTTCAAATAAACTTCCCTCTTTAACAATTATATCACAATTATATATTTTTGCATTTTCACTAATACATATAATAGAATTTTTATTAAGATCAGATAAATACACAGGATCTTTTGCGATGTTTTTTTTGTTTAAAATAATTCCATTAATTCCAATACCTGCTCCTAAATCTAAGAGTTTACCTTGTTTTGGATTATCTTTAATTATTGAATTAAGTAATAAATTAGTAGTCCCTGTAGGAGTAAATAAGTTATTCTTTATTTTAAAATTAAATGTTTCTTCATTATTAAGTTTAAAATTAAAATCTACAAATGTCTGACTCATATATTTCTAATCAATTGAATTTTTATAAAGCATTTTCATTATTCTATCATTTTTCTTTATAACTTTTGCTGGATTCCCATATGCAATGTGATTATCTGGCATATCTCTTGTTAAAACAGAACCATCCATTATTAAGCAATTATTTCCAATATTTTTTTTGAAACCTACTGAAGAACCTTCAGCAATAATACTATCATTTCCTATTTTTTTACCAGCTAATGTTACATTGCATGCTATCATTGTATTATCTCCAATTATTTGATCATGATTTACAGAAGAAAAACTTTGAATTAAACAATGATTACCTATAATTGAGTCATTACATATTTTTGCATAAGCCTCTATTATATTGCCATTACCTATTTTAGCTCTTTTAGAGACATTTGCTAATGGGTGTATAACATTTATTGGACTGATAAGTTGATCAATTTTGTTAAATATTTTTTTTCTTATACTCAAACTTCCATCTATGCCTATTCCAATACCTAAAATATATCCAAATATATCTTTATTTTTTTTTAAAAAATCTTCTAATTCGGAGTCAGAACATAAAATATCATATCCATAAATTTTTTTTTTTGGAAATTTGTTGTTATCTGATTCTACAAGACCGTATATTTGATATTTATTTTGTTCCTCAATATTATCTATTGTTACTTTAGCTTGTTGACCAGTACCAATAATAATAATTTTTTTTTTTAACACTATAAATTTTTATTTAAGTTATTAAATGAGCTCTCAATAACATCCAATACATTATTTAAATCATCTAATTTATGTCTATACATTATATAACCATGATGAAAAGGGGCCAAAAAAATACCTGACCTAATCAAAAATGAATAAAAAATTGTTCTCATTTTTCTATTAATAGTTTCATCATAATTATTAAAAGAAATAAACGGCATCCATGGTCCTCCTGAAAAATTGCAGTTAATTTTCTTATTTTGAATTATTGACAAAATACCATTTGAAAAAATCTCACCATTTTTTTTTATTTTATCTAATACAGAGTATTTCTCAAGATAATCTATGGTTGTAAGTGAAGCAATTTGTTCAAAGCTATTTGGGAAAAATGTTGAGCTTACAAAAACTTTATGAGAGGCAATATTCATAATTTCTTTTTTACCAACCACAGCACTTATAGGGTATCCATTTGCCATAGCTTTACCAATAAGAGTTAAATCTGGAACTACATCATATTCATTTTGTGCTCCTCCCATATTAACTCTAAAACCAGTTCTAATTTCGTCAAAAATAAGAATAGCTGAATTTTTTTCACATAATTTTTTCACCTCATTTAAATAGTTATCATTAGGAAATTGCACTTCCTTTACAAGTGGTGTAAATATTGGTTGCATAATTACAGCCGCAACATCTTTTTTATTTTCAGCAAATAATTTCTCTAAACTACTCAAGTTATTATATTTAAATTCTAAAATGTCAGAATATGATTTCTCAGGAATACCTCCTTTATCTTCGACGCACCAGTCATGCCAGCCGTGATAACCACATCTTAAAATCTTTTTTTTATTTGTAAAACCTCTTGCTATTCTTATGGCTAATGTTGATGCATCTGAACCTGTTTTTACAATAATTCCTTTTTCACAAGAAGGTACAAATTTTTTAATTTTGTTAATTAGTTTATTTTGAGTTGACTGAGTTAATGTCATACAAAAACCCTTATTTTTAATTTGATTAATTACAGCATTATCAATTTCTTCTTCTCTATATCCAATAATTATTGGCCCGTATGCCGCAAGCATATCAATATATTCATTATTATCTACATCTTTAATTCTGCATCCTTTTCCTGAGTCCAAAAAATTTGGATACTCATCTATAACAAAGTTATAAGGTCTTCGAACACCTAAAACACCACCTGGAACAAGTTTAAAACTTTCACTATATAAACTCTTGCTATTTTTTAAATTTAGTTTTTCTTTCATTTTATATTTTATCTCTTAATATTTTTGGTAATTTTTTATAGACATTATAATTATTCTTTTTCACTGCAACTTGTATGGTAAAGCCAGATGCAGTTAATAAATTTCCTTTATGTATATTGTAATTTAACTTTAACCTATACATGCTTTCAATGATTGAAGCAGATATTTTAATATAATCATTATATTTTAAAGGTTTTAAATATTTACAATTACTTTCTGTCATCATCAATATTAAATTATTATTTTCCCATTCATTAATATCAAATTTAATTTTTTGAAAAAAATGATTTCTTACTAATTCAAAATATTTATAGTAGTTTCCATACCAAATTATTCCAAGACTATCTGTATCATGGAAAGGAATTTTATATGATATTTGAATTTTCATGTTAAATTTTATCTAATGCTTTTTTATATTCTGACCATTGCCCTACATCTAACCAATCATGATCATAAATGGGGAATATACCAACTTTCAAGCCAATATTTTTAGCTTTTTGAATTAGATCTGTCATATCAAAAAATTTATTTGTTGGGATTAATTTTAGTGTTTCTTTTTTTAGAATATAAATACCTATATTTATTAAAAAATCAAAATGTGGTTTTTCTTTAATGACTTTCAGAATACCATTATCATCAATTTCACAAACACCATATGGGATTGTGTGTCCCTTAGTTGAAGCTACTATAGTTATATCATAATTATTTTTTTGATGTAAATCTTCTAATTCATTGATATTTATTTTAGATATAATATCACAATTAGAAACAATAATATTTTTAAAATTTCTATTAATGATTTTTTTTGCTCCCCCGACAGTACCCAAAGGTTTTTTTTCAACAATAAATTCAAATTTACTTTTAGAGTTATAGTCTTCAAAAAAATGCTTTATTATATTACTTTTATAATTAATTGTTAAGAAAAACTTATTACAACCATAATTTTCAAAATTTTCAATTATTCTTTCAATAATAGTTTTGTTATTTATAGGTATTAAAGGTTTTGGTATGATAAATGTATAAGGTTGAAGTCTAGATCCAATACCACCAGCCATTATTAAGACAGGTAAATTAGTTTTTTTAATTGGAGATTTTTTTAGAATTTCTTCCCAAAAATGAATTTTTACAACCTGACCATATTTATTAATTATAGGAATTAAATCTAAATGAAGTTTAGTAAAAATTCTTTTGATTTCCTTATCATTATAATTTTTATCAATTAAATATTTACTTTTTCTATTATAAATTTTATGAATTTCAGTCTCAATTTTATATCCATTTAATATTGCTTTTCTTATGTCTCCATCACTTAATGTACCTTTTAAAATTCTGTTTTTATCTGAAACAATTAAACATTTTCTTCCTGTTTTATTTAAATTTTTAATGGCTTCTTTAATACTAACTGAAGGTTTAATAAAATAATTATACATTTTATTCATCACAAGTTATTTAATATATTTGTTATTTTAATAATTAAATTTTTATTTAAAGAATAACCAGAAGGTAAGCAAATAGAAGAACTAGATAAATTTGTTGAATTTTTAATATTAAATCTTTCCATTTTTTTATATGGTTCTTGTAAATGATTAGGCAACCAAATATGTCTGGATTCAATATTTTTTTTAAATAAATAATTAATTATAGTTTTAGCTTTTATTTTTTTGCTATCAAAGCGTAAAATATTAAGCCAGTTAATACTAAAAGAGTCATTAGTTTTTGGATTATCATTAATTGAAAATTTAAGTTTTTTATTATGAATATATTTTTTATATAATAAATTTATTTGTATTTTTTTATTAATAAATCTATCAATATTTTCTAATTGAGCAAGACCAACAGCTGCTTGAATATTATTCATTTTATAATTGTAACCTACTTGTCTATGAATATATTTTAGACTATCATCCTTTGCTTGAGTAGCAAAATAATGTGATTTATCATATATCTTCTTATTATTTGTTAATATCATGCCACCCCCACCAGAGGTTATAATTTTATTACCATTAAAAGAAAGGCAACCAATATCTCCAATAGTGCCTGCGTATAATTTTTTTGATCTACTTTTAATATAACTTCCAAAACTTTCTGCAGAGTCTTCAATAATTTTGATATTTTTATTTTTTAAAATTTTTTTGATTGTAAAAATTTCTGCTAAATTACCAAAACAATGAACAACTATGATTGCTTTAATAATTCTATTAGTTTTGATATTGTAAGTAAAAATTTTATTATTTTTTTTTATTGTTTTTGTTTTTGTATTAATAAATTTATATAAATTATTTGTATTAAGTGTAAAAAAATTATTTGTGTCTAAAAAAACTGGGTTGGCATTTAAATAGTTTATAGCATTTACAGGTGCAATGAAAGTTATTGAAGGTACTAAAACCTCATCTCCTCTATTAATATTTAGAACTTTTAAAGCTAAATGAAGGGCAGAAGTACCACTATTGAGAGCGTTTGCATATTTAACATTCAAATAATTACAAGCATGATTTTCAAATTTTTTAACAAAATTACCAACAGATGACACATAACCGGTATTTATGCATTGATTTAAATATTTTTTCTCATTTCCTATAAATACAGGTGAGTGTAAAGGTATCATTTTATGTAATCAAAAGCTTACTATTTCTAGAAACTTTTTTCATGTGTTTATTAAAAATATTAATAATTAATTTATGAGTATACAAGGCTTCATCTAATGTAGTTAAATTTATTTTTTTATTGGATATCAATTTTTCAAAATATTTCAATGTTAATTCACTTTGTAAATGATGTTTATAGTTTCTTTTAAAAATATTTAAATTTATAAGATTTATTTCAATATATCTACTCTCATTTTCAAAAATTAAAAATACTGTTTCATTAATTTTGATTAGCAAAAAATCAAAATTATTTTTATTTTCACTTACATATACATAATCTTTCTGTTTATTTAAAATATTTAGATCACCTTTAAATTCAATAAACCCTTTTCGTTTTGATCTATATATTCTTTTATGTAATTTTTCATAACTTACTTTAAAATTTTTTGTTTTTTTAAGAAATTGAAATAGATCTAAATAATGTATTAAATTAGATGCAATATTTATTTTTTTATAACTTGCAATTATGGTTAGTGAAGAATTTTTTTTAACCTTTTGTTTTATATAATTTATAAATTTAAACTCTCTTAATGGAAAATTTACAAAAGCTTTTATTTTTTTTTTATTTATTAATGATAAAAGTTTTTTATACTCTATAATTTTAAAGGTAACAATTTTTTCAAATATAATATATTCAATATTATTATTGGATATAATTTCTCTAGTTAGTTTTAATCTTACATTACTATTTGTAGCCATTATTAAAATTTTAAATTTTAATTTTGAGTCCAGATCTTTGATGCTTTTATAATAATAATAGTTATGATTTAATTTTTTTTTCTCATTTTTAAGTATTTTAATTCTAGTATTGTTATTATCAATTAAATAAAAATTAATTTTTTTGGCGTAATTTTCTAAACTTTGAAGATGTCTAAATCCTATGTTTCCAAGTCCGATAATACAAATATTAAACACAATTTTTTGTTAAATTATTTGCAATTTTCATGGATATCATAGCATTATTAATATCACATGCTGGCCATGATAATTTTTGTGTATTTATTAAACTTTTATATGCAATCATTTGTTTATAAAAACCCTGTTTAAAACGTATATCTAAATTAGATGGTATTAATTCTTTTTTTTCAAATTTTTTATTTAAGATGTAGCCTTTTTCTAGTGGATCAAATATTATTGTGTGTTCATTTCCATATAATTTTACCGTCCAACCTCCAGGAGAATTCCAATATGATGTATAAGTACCAATAACATTTCTGTTAGAAACAAAACTTAGAATAAAATTTTTAGAATTTTTAGAAATATACTTCATTTTTTTTATATCTCCAATAAAATAAGTTATTAAATCAATCATATGAGTATTATTCACATAAATCCAATTCTTTAAAATTTTTTTATTTTTAATTTTTTTTTTAATTAACCAAAATCTTTCATGGCCCTCTATATTTATAGCTTTAAGGCCGCCATTTTTTTTTAAATATTCCAATCCTTTTTGAAAAATAGAATAAAAACGTCTATTATAACCAACTATATTTTTATTTTTATACTTCTTTAATAAATTAAATATTTTTTTAGATTGCAAAATATTTAATGCAAATGGCTTTTCAGTAAAAAAAGGTTTTTTTGTTGGAATTATTGTTTTTAAAACATCAAACACACTATTTGGTGAAACACAAATTAAAAAACAATCTATTTTATTATCTTTTGACATTTCAAGGTAATTTATGTGAATATTTTTAATAGAATATAATTTTTTTAATTTATTGCTATTTTTATTGGTTTTTGAGGTTATTGAATATAATTTAAAAAAACTTATTTCTTTTAAAACATTCAAGTGATGGTTAACTATATCTCCACCACCTATTATTCCTAAATTAACAGACTTTGGCATATTTATACGTGATACTTATCCTGAAATAATTCTTTATTATCAGAATACCAATTAATAGTTTTGCTTAAACCAGAATTGATATCATGCTCTAAAACCCATTTAGAATATTTTTTTAATAGTGAGTTATCACATACTAATCTCATAACCTCACTTTTAGTTGGTCTTGATCTTTGATTTTGAATATTTATTTTTTTATTAGAATTCATTTTTTTTAGAATTATTTTACAAATGTCATTAATTTTAAAGTTATTATTAGAACCTAGATTAACAACTTTTCCAAAGAATTTATCAGATTTATAAATATTAAAAAATCCAGAGCAAGTATCCTCAACAAATGTAAAATCCCTACTAGTATTAATATTACCAAGATTTATGTTATTTTTATTAGATAAAACTTGATTTATTATAGTGGGTATTATTGCTCTTGTTGATTGTCTAGGCCCATATACATTAAATGGTCTTACAATTTTAATTGGAGTATCAAATGAGAGAAAATAACTAATTGATAGTTGATCAGCTGCAGCCTTAGATGCTGCATATGGAGATTGTGTATTTATTGGATGACTCTCGTCTATTGGTATATACTTAGCACTTCCATATGTTTCACTTGTAGATGTTATTATTAATTGATCAATATTGTTTGCTCTTGAGGCCTCAAGTATATTATAAGTCCCTTCTAAATTTGTTTTAATATAAGCTAGAGGTGAAATATATGAGTAAGGAATACCAATTAATGCAGCTAGATGGAAACAATTTTTAACTTTTTTAATTAAATTATTTACAGAGTCATAATCTCTTATATCACCAAGAATGAATTCAATATTTTTTTTATATGTTGAATTATTAAGCCAACCATAATTGTTGTCAATATTGTATCTGTCAAATGCTATTACATCATAACCCTTTTTAACTAATAATTCACAAAGATGTGATCCAATAAATCCACAAGCACCTGTAACTGCTATTTTTTTATTATTCATAAAAATTAATACACATATTTAAATAGATTTTTTAAATCTAAATTTATCTAAAATTAAACCTATTGGAAGAAAATAAATAACACCAAGCCAATTATTAAAAAAACTTCCCGTAGGTACTATCGGCCATAAAGATATATATATAGATACAATAATACAAACCTCAAAATCATTCAATATAGGTATTTTATTAAAATATAAACTATAAAATTGGCGAATAAGTAAATAGTTAAGGTAAATAAATAATACAAAAATAAAAATAAAACCTAATATTCCTGTTTCAACTAAGAGCTGAATATAAGTATTGTGTGGATGTGATTGACAACCATCAACACTATAATCTTCTTGTGTATATGTTTTATATTTTTCTTTCTTACAGACTTCTCTAAATAATTTAGGTCCTATGCCAAAAATATAGTTATCTTTGAAAATTTTAATTGATGTAGAATAAATTACATGATGTTGAACTGAGAAAGTATTAATCTTTTCTCCAAATATATTTGATTGATTTATTGTCTTTTCAACAACTCGCTCTCTAACTCCATCATTGTAAATAATAATCAATGATGCGATAGCTATAGAAAAAATAAAACCAATCAATCTCAGCATCTTCCAATTGGAAATTAAAATAGTTATTAAAAAAGTTGATAAAAAAATATAAAAAATTGAACTACGTTCTCCTGATAAAATAATTAAAATATCTATTAAAAGAACCATCAATATAACAGCGATCATCTTGTATTTGAATTTACCAAATAAATAGACACATATGCCCAAGAAAATAGGAAGTAATCTTGATAAGTAACTACCTAAGATTTTTTCATCATTAAAAAAACTACTTAATCTAATACCGTCATATTTATAGCCTAGAATATTATAACCGTAGAAAAACTGAAAATAAGAATCAAGTATAAGTAATACGAAAGCAAAAAGAAAAGAAATAAAAAATAATTTAATAAAATTTGTTGAATTTTTATATACATAATTAACACTTAAAATGAAAAAAAAATATCTAAAGTAAAATAATGAATTTTCTAAAGATAAAAAAATATTTTCAGATACAAAAGATAATGTAAGAATATAAAAATAAAAAATAATGAAAAATAATAAAAAATAATTTTTTTTAATTAATTTAAATATTTTTTTATAATTACTAAAAATGAATGCTAAACCTGTTAATGAAATTGATAAATCAGATAAAGCAGGTCCAGTGATCAAAAATATTGGTAACAACGAGATAGAATATTTCTGAAAACTTAATAGGAATTTAGAATCCATGAATATTATTTTAATTTAAATAAATAAATTAAAATAAAGAAAATGTAAGTTAATAATAAAATACCAATAAAAGTCATAATTGAAATTAAGATTAATTTTTGTAATGAAGATCCATTTAAATTTATATAATTTTTATCTAAAGAATAAATATCAAAATTTGGTGAAACTAATTGTGTTGTATCAATATAGGATAAAATCTGATTCATAAAAACATTTTCATTTAATAAATTCTCTATAAAATTATTTGAATATATTTGAGGAATATTACCTTCTCCAATCAAATTTTTTTCTGATACATTATGTAAAATTTCCTCCAAAGCAATATAACCTAAATAAAAAGTATCATATGAATATTCATTATTTTCTGAGGGTAAAACTTGTAAAGGCATGTTATTTTGTAGATAAAAAGGTTTTTCAAGTTGAATTTTCTTAGCTATCTTAATTTGTTCTTTAAGATTTGTTTTTATATTATCTATCATTAAATCGTATGTATCTTCAGATAATTTTGTAGATAAACTAATTAAATTTAGAATATTTTTTTTAGAAATGGAATATTTATCAACTGCTTTTGATATCAAACTTTTAATCTCGTTAATTGTATATTTATTTAAATCATCTATAAATTTTTTACTTGAATTTATTGAGTTTTTTATTTCAATTTCTGAAAATAATTCATCTGAATGAAACTTAAAATATGTAATATTTTTATATTTTTTATTTTCATCAGTATCTATGAAAAATTCATTATTAGATGAATTATTATTAAAATTATTTAATGTATTTATAAAAAAGGATTTATTAATTTTAATGTATTCTAAAGAATTAGGAGTAATTACTTCATATTTTTTTATTTTGGGTACAGCAAAGTTGTCATTTGAAGTAAATTTATAATCTAATTGATTAATTAAGTGAAAAATATAATTTTCATCCATTAATTTGTTTATAGTTTCTTCAATAACTTGAAAATCATATCTATTATTATCATCTATATAAAAATCATAGGTAATTGTATAAGAATTTTTTGAGTAATCTTTATAAAATATATAAATTGGAAAAACACTAATTATTAATGAAAATAATATTATTTTAATAATATTATTTTTAAAGATTAAGAATAAAGTAAAAATGTTAATTTCATTTGACATAAATTTTAATGCTATGTTATAGTTTCTTTTTCTTATACCAAAGAATAAAATTTTTTATACCTTTATCAATAGGAGTATAAAATTCTTTTTTTGTATATTTTTTTATTAAACTATTATCAGCATGTGTTTTATAAACATCACCTTTTTGGAAATTTAACATTTTGATTTTAAAATCTGTTCCAATATTCTTTCTTATTAAAGATACAAAAAAATTTAGAGATTTCGGTCTATTGCTTCCTATATTAAAAATTTTAAAGGGGATTTCTTTATGAGGTATTTTATTAATGATTATTAATAAATAATTTATAACATCATCTATATAAGTAAAATCTCTTATATGTTTACCTTTATTAAAAACACTAATTTTGCTTTTGTTTAAAATTGAATTAACAAACTTATATAATGCCATATCTGGCCTACCCATTGGGCCATATACAGTGAAAAATCTTAATCCAGTACATGGCAAATTAAATGAATTACTATAACTGTAAGCTATAACTTCGTTACATTTTTTAGATGCCGCATAAAATGACTCTGGCTTATCAGTATTAGCACTTTCTGGTGTTGGAAAAATTTTTGCGTCACCATATACTGAACTTGTCGAAGCAAAAATGAAATGTTTTACTTTGTATTTTTTAGACAGATTAATTAAATTAAAAAATCCAACTATATTACTATCAAAATAATCTTCTGGATTACTTATTGAGTGCCTAACCCCAGCCTGTGCAGCTAGATTTATAACATATTTAAATTTATGTTTTTCAAAAATTGGAATTAATTTTTTACTATTAATATTTAACTTAAAAAAAATAAAATTTTTATTTTTTTTTAAAATACTTAGTCTATCTTTTTTTAAATTTGTACTATAATAACTATTAATATTATCAACACCAACAATTAAATTTTTTTTATTTTCTAATAATTTCTTAGTTAAATGATATCCTATAAAACCACCACATCCAGTAACCAATATTTTCATTAATTTGTTGGCATTTTATATTCAGGACCTTTAGAAATAGAATTTGGCCATCTTGAAGTAATTGTTTTTAACTTAGTATAAAAATTCACACCTTCCATTCCATGCATTGCATGATCTCCAAATAAAGATTGCTTCCAACCACCAAAACTATGAAAAGCCATAGGAACAGGGATAGGTACATTTACTCCTACCATTCCTATCTTTGAGTTTGTCGTAAAGTGATGAGAAACTTCTCCATCTGAAGTATAAATTGATGCTCCATTGCCATATTGATGATTGTTTACTAATTTTAGTGCTTCATTATAATTTGTTGTTCTAATTACAGATAAGACAGGTCCAAAAATTTCTTCTTTATATATCCTCATATCCTTAGTAACTCTATCAAATAAGGTCGGGCCAACAAAATAACCATTTTCATATCCCTGAATTTTTAAATTCCTTCCATCCAAAATAATTTTTGCACCTTCATCAATTCCACTTGAAATATATTCCTTAATTTTATTCATATGTTGATAAGAAATAACTGGTCCCATTTGAGACTCTGAGTCTGTCCATGGAGCTACTCTTAAGTTATCAGCCTTTTCTTTTATTCCCGATACTAGTTTATCTGCAATATCTCCAACTGCAACTGCAACTGAAACAGCCATACACCTTTCACCTGCAGATCCGTAGGCTGCTCCAATAATTCCATCAACTGCTTGATCAATATTAGCATCTGGCATTACAACTAAATGGTTTTTTGCGCCTCCCAAAGCTTGTACTCTTTTCCCATTAGCTGACGATTTTTTATATATATATTTTGCGACTGGTGTTGAACCGACAAAACTTACAGATGATATAGCTTCATTTTCAAGCAAATTATTTACAATATTTTTATCACCATTTATTACATTGAATACACCATCAGGCAATCCAGCATCAGAAAATAATTGAGCTAATTTAATACTACATGATGGATCTTTTTCTGAAGGCTTTAAAATAAAAGAATTTCCGCAAGCAATTGAAAGTGGAAACATCCACATTGGGACCATGGCGGGAAAATTAAAAGGAGTTATTCCCAGACAAATACCTAATGGTTGTCTTATTGACCATGAGTCTATATTTGTTCCTACATTTTGCGAAAACTCACCTTTAAGCAGATGAGGAATACCACAAGAAAATTCAACAACTTCCAAGCCTCTTATTACAGAACCTTTTGAATCATCTAGTGTTTTACCATGTTCTTTAGAAATAATTTTAGCTAATTCATCAATATTAGCTTCTATATTATTTTTAAATTTTGATAAAATTCTGGATCTCTTTAATGGTGTAACTTTTGACCATTCTTGATATCCTTTCATTGAACTGTTTATCACAGCTTCTTCATCATCTTTATGAGACAAAACTACTTCAGCATTTACTTCTCCTGTAGAAGGATCGTCAACTTCTAATCTTTCACTAGAAATACAAGTATCTTCACCATGAATAAAATTCTTAATCGTCTTCATTTTTTTTATAAATTAAAATTAAATTTCTTGTGTATACCAAAATACCAAATATTTGACCAATAATTATAACAGGATCTTTCCTTGAAATTGCGTATATCAGTAAACCTATTCCTCCAAAGATACTTAAGTACCAAAAACCTATAGGAATTAGGCTTCTGCCTCTTTTTTCAGAATATAGCCATTGATAAATAAATCTAGATGCGAATAGACCTTGTCCAGTAAAACCAATTATTAAAAAAAATATTTCAGAATTTGATAAACCGTCAATAAAGCTAATCATACGATTTTAATTTCCTCATTATCTGTATAACCTTAAATAAATCAAAAATACCTCTGAATAATCTATTAGTTATCCCATATTTTGATTGTCCCATGACTCTGTAGCGATGATCTACATCAATAAATATCATCTTACAATCTAAAGATTTGAATAATGCAGGAATAAATCTGTGAATGCCATTAAAAAAAGGAATTTGTAAGAATTTACTTTTATCAAAAATCTTTAAAGAACAACCAGTGTCAGGACATCCATCATTTAAAACTAAATTTCGAAAATAATTTGCTATTCTTGAGGAAATTATTTTTATAAAACTATCTTTTCTTTTTTTTCTAATACCACTTACAAGTTTTACATCAAAATGCTTGAAATATTCAAATAACATTTTTTTGATGTCCTTAGGATTATTTTGGCCATCACCATCTAATGTTACAATTACATTATTATTACTATTTTTTATACCTTCATAAATTGAAAAGCTTTGTCCCATATTTATTTTATTATTAATAACTTTTATTAATTTTTTATCTAAAAATTTTTTTAAAATTTTTAAAGAATTATCTGTGCTACAATCATTTACAATGATTATCTCATAAAAAAAGTTACTAGATGGTAAATTTTTAAAAATTTCTTCTATAAGAGTAGAAATATTGTCTGCCTCATTGTAAATTGGTATGATTATAGAAAAATTTTGAGACAAATTATTTTATAGAATTGATTTTCTTACAAATAATCAATATATCATTCTTACTTAAATTTGGGTAATTGCCAATATAGAAACCAAAAAAATGAATATGATCGGTAACAGGAAATTTTTTATAAAAATTAGCTTTCACTATTTTTTTTAAATATGGCTGTCTTAATTGATTGCCTCCACCTGCGCTACCTCTTCTAAACTCTATTCCTGCTTTACTCATACCTTTCATCAACCTTTGCGCAAATTTTTGATCAGCTTTCTTTAAAACTAAGTTTAGAGCATAATTGCTAGACCCTTTTAAGTCAAATTTAGTAAAAAATTTGTCTTTATCTAAATTATCTAAAAAGATTTTATGATTAATATTTCTTTTTTTTATATTTTTATTTAAATTTTTAATTTGATTTATGCCAATAACAGCATTTATTTCAGTACTTCTGACATTATAACTTGGATATTGGAATATAAATTCCTTGTTCAAATTTTTATTTTTATTGTAAAAATGATTTTTAATTTTTTTATTTTCAATTTCTCTTACTAAACCATGTGAACGCAACATTCGTAAGGTTTCATAAACTTTAATATTATTTGTGCAAATCATACCACCTTCTATTGTTGACATGTGATGAGCATAATAAAAAGAAAAATTAGACATAAAACCAAATGATCCTAGTTTCTTTTTTTTATAAAAAGCCCCATGTGATTCACAAACATCTTCAATTAAAGGAATTTTTCTTTTTTTTAACTCGCTAATTAACTCATCAGTCAAACCATTGAAACCTTGTGCATGTGTAATAAATACAGCTTTAGTCTTCTTTGTTATAGATTTAATTACTAAATCTGAATTCATTGATAAATTATTTAAATTAATATCTACAAATACAGGTTTTAGGTTATTTTGTAAAACTGAGGAAATATCTGAAACCCATGTAAGAGCAGGAACAATAACTTCACCATCACCAAATAGATTTTTAATAACTGCCATACTTAAAAGATTAGCAGATGATCCTGAATTTACAAATACGCTATATTTAACACCTAACCATTTTGACCATATTTTCTCAAATTGTTTTACTTTTCCTGATTGAGTTAATTTAATGTTTTTATTTTTCAAAAAACTAATTACAGAGTCAATATCCTCTTTTGTTATATTATTTCTCATGAGTGGAAATTTATAACTGATTTTTTTCATAATATTTTAACGCTCATTATAAATTATTTTTGTTCCATGATTATCAAAATTAAATGAAACTTCTTTAAGTTTTTTTAATGCTTCTCTTACTCTTGGTTGATCATTTTTTTTTACATAAAATAAAAAAAACCCACCTCCTCCAGCACCGATGATTTTTCCACCAAGTGCTCCTGATACAACTGCCTGTTTATATGTTTTGTCAATAAAATCATTTGAAACCATTTCATTTAATTTTTTTTTATATTCCCACATTTCATTCATCAAGTATCCAAAATCATCAATTGAACCTTCATTTAAGTATTTAATTCCTTTATCAACACTAGAATGAAGTATTTTTAATTCATTATTTTTTTTAAAGATATTTCTTATATAATTTTTTTGTATATCGTTAGAATTTCTTTTAATACCTGTATAAAAAAGCATAAGATTATTTTGAAATTTTTTTAATACATTATAATTTAATTTAATTTTATTAATCTTAATACTTCCATTTTTATTAAAATAGATATGGTTCAGGCCACCAATAGAAACTGCAACTTGATCTTGGGATCCAACGTTTTCTTTTACTTTTTTTTGTTCAATCTGAATACTTTTAAGCGCAATATTCTTTTGAGATAATTTTTTTTTCTTATACAATGATAATGCATTAACCAGACCTACAGTAAATGCGGAACTTGAACCTAATCCACTAAATGCTGGCAAATCTCCATCATAATGAATATCAATATTACTTGTAACATTCATAAATTTGAGTGTTTCTCTTAAAGAGGGATGCTGTATATCATTAACATTATTTATCAATTCTGTTTTAGAATAAACTAATCTTATTTTTTCCTTGAATAGGTCAGATAGTTCTCTGCAAGTCAAATAAACATATTTATCTATTGATGTAGATAGAACTTGACCATCGTTTTTTAGATACCATTTTGGCATATCTGTTCCACCACCGAAGAAAGATATCCTATATGGTGTTTTCGATATAATCATAAATTTAAATATTTTGATGATTACTAAAATTGAGAAATTTATAACATCTAATAAGTTCATTGATGCCTCTATCAAGTGAAAATAAGGGTTTCCATCCTAAATCTTCTAATTTTTTATTTGAGACTATGTAATCTCTTTTATCTGGATCTTTACCAATATTACTAGCTTGTATTAGTAATTCAGGAATATGTGTTTTTATTTTTTCTGCTAACTCTCTTTTTGTTAAATTTGCTGAGCTTAACCCTACATTATATGCCTGATTTTTCATTCTTTCAAAGTTCTTAATGCAAAAAAGAAATGTATTGGCAATATCTTGTATATGAATATAATTTCTTCTAAAATTTTGCTCAAATAAAACTAAATATTTATCTGTGACTGCTTTTAATACAAAATTGTTGACTAATAAATCAGTTCTCATTCTAGGACTAACACCAAAAACTGTTGCAAGCCTTAGAGCAATAGCATTATTATTATTTAAAAAAACCTTTTCTATCTCTACTTTTAATTTGCCATAAAGAGAAACTGGATTTAAAGGAGATGTTTCATCACAAAGTTCATTATTTTTTCCAATACCATAACCACTATTAGTATTTGGAAATATTATCATTTGATTTTTCGAGGAATTATTTATGATATTTACATGTGCATCAAAATTTACTAATTTTGTTAGTTCTTTATTTTTATCACAAGCTGGTGCTCCAACAATTGCAGCTAAAGGTATTATAATATCGCTTTTACTAATATATTTATTTATAAGTTCGAAATTACATATATCGCCGCGAATAAATTCAAAATTATCATGATTGCAACAGTAATTTAATGAGTCCTGATTATAAATGAGGCTATCTATTACAGTAACCTTATAATTATTTTCTAAAAGTAATTTGGTAAGGACTGATCCTATAAAACCTGATCCTCCTGTTATTAAAATTTTATCCAATTTATTATAAACCCAACATTGTTTGTAAATTTTGAACTATGTTAGAAATAGATAAATTGTGATTGTCTAAAAGATATTCTCTTCCACCATTTTCAAAATAATATTTGTCATCTAATGCAAGTCTTTTAACGGAAATATCTAAGTTATTATCGGATATATATTCTAATATAATACTTCCAAAGCCACCAGACTGACATTGTTCTTCAAGTGTGAGTACCATATCATATTTATTTAATTCATTTAATAAATTTTTAGAAATAGGTTTAATTGAAAATACATCTATCAAACCTATTATATTATCAAATTCTTTATTAATTTTTTCTACAGCTTCTTTAGCTCTATAAAGAACATGTCCATAAGATAATACTAATATTTTTTTGCCATCATATATTTTACATATTCCAGTCAAATCAACTTTAGTATTTTCATTATATAAAACAGGTAAAGGATGTCTTTCTAATCTTATTAATCTTAATTTTGGCTCGTCAATTGTTAATTTAGCTATTTTTTTAGTAACATAACTATCACTAGCTGATAAAATATCTAAACCTACGATAGATCTCATACAAGCTATGTCTTCTGTTAAATAGTGTGTTGGTCCTGCATCTGCATATCCTAAACCTACACCTACGGCAATAATTGTTACAGGTAATTCCATCATAGCTAATGAACATTTAATTTGTTCTAAACATCTTAAGGTTATAAATGGAGCCATTGCATAAACATAGACTTGTTTTCCAGAAAGAGACAAGCCTGCAGCGAAGTCAATCATATGCTGCTCTGAAATACCAGAATGAACGAATTGATTATTCAATTTATTTCGAAAAGAATCTAAAGCAGGCGCTCCAAAATCAGCACTTACAAAAATTATATTTTTATTTTTTTGTGCTTCTATAAAAATTTCGTTTATAAATATATCTCTCTGAAATTCACTCATATTTCAATATTTCATTTTCGAGTTCAGTTTTAGCAACTTCATATTTTTCTTTTTCTATTTTTTGCCAGTAATGCCAATTAGGATCATTTTCCATAAAAGAAATACCTTTGCCTTTAATAGTATCAGCGATTAACAATAAAGGCTTATCTATGTTGTTTAAATCTGAGAGTGCATTTAAAATTTCCTCATGAGAGTGTCCATCAATACGCTTGACAAGAAAACCAAAGGCTTCCCATTTTTTTTCAATAGACTCTAATTTAATTAAGTCTTCGGTATCACCAAGTATAATTTTATTATTTCTGTCTATAATTGTTATTAAATTATTAAGCTTGTGGTGACCAACAAATAGAGCGCTTTCCCAAGTTGATCCTTCGTACATTTCACCTTCACTTATAAGAACAAAAGTTTTTCTATTATTGTTGTCCAAAAAATCAGAATATGAGTATCCTGATCCTATACCTAGGCCATGACCAAGCGAGCCTGAAGTTGCATCAATACCAGGAATGCTTATATTCCCAAATATTCTCAACATTCCATTTGGTTTACCGTACATATCTAATTCCTTGATATCAAAATATTGTAGATCTGCAAAAATGGGATAAAGTCCCATTGCTGCATGCCCTTTGCTAATAATTATTCTATCGCGATTACTATATTTTGGATTTTTTTCTTCAAAATTTAATATACCACCATAAAAAAGTGATATTAACAAATCAATTTCAGAAAAAACGGAACCTGGATGACCTGTTTGCGTAGCATAACACATATCAAATATTTTCTTTCTTAAAAGAGAAGATTTATATTTTAAATTTTTTATATTATGCATTAATTGTTAAGAATTTTTCGTTTTAGTTTGATTTTAGACATTTCTTTTATATTATTTACAGCAATTTTTCCAAATTTATCTTCAACTTTTTTTAGGAAAGGAATATAATTATGATAGTCAGTAAAAGCATTGTCCCTAAATTTTAAAATTTCTGCAGCAGTTAAATTCTCATTCCGTAAAGGCAAAGTATCATAAGAATGAAATGAGTAAGCCTCATAACTAGATGGTAATTCAATGTTATTTAAGATTGCGTTTTTATATAATTTTGTTCCTGGCAATGCCATAGCAGCATAAGTATTCCAACCAACAGTGCATAATTTCTTGCTTAATTCTAAAGTTTGTAACATTGTTTCTTGAGTGTCGCCTGGCAATCCAACAATATAGTTTGCCATTACATTTATATCTGCTCCATGAACAGCTTCGATAACATTTTCAATATTAACATCTTCAAATTTACCTTTAGAAATTTCTAATCTTATTGACTTTTTACTACTTTCTATTCCTAAACATAACCATTTAATTCCAGCTTTTCTTACTAATTGAAGAATACCAGTTTTTTTAACTGTATCCACTCTGGAATAAGCCCACAATCTTAATTGGTCATTTTTATTTCTCTCCTTAAGCATTTCACACAAGGGCAGATAATATTTTGGGTTTAAAAGAAACATCTCATCAACTATTCTTAACGTTTCAACTCCATAAGACAGTAATTTATCTATTTCTTTAATAATAAACTCCGGTGACCACCATCTCATAAAACTGTAATTACCAGCAACTCCAATTTCATCGTTATCATTTCTATTTATAATATTAATCATACAAAAATCACAACCAAATCTACAACCTAATGAGGTTTGTATTGCAGCATAAGGTGATCTTTTATCTTGATCATATTCTGCGTGCCACATTGGAGATCTATAAAGATCGAATGGTTTATTTTTATATGGAAGTAAATCCCATGCATAACCAGGAAGATCAATATCCATTTTATCTTGAGGTACTATTTTTTCAGGTTTAGTAATTATAATTTCATTTTTTTTTCTAAAGGCAATACCATTTACTTTCTCAAGATTAGGTACGTCATATTTATCAATACTTAAAATTTTTCTAAGAGAATAAACTCCTTCATTTGTAAAAATAATATCGATAGACTTTTCATTTGCTAGAGTTTCTTTTGGTAAAGCTTGAACATGTGATCCAATATATAGAATAGGTTGTGTAACTTTATTATTTTTGAAGTATTTTGATAAAGCAGTTGCTCCACTCATATTAGTTGTTCCTGCATTAACATTTTGTCCATACACAACAAAACAAATTACCTTAGGCTTAAGTTCTCTGACTCTATTTAAAACACTCTCAAATTCTAATTTTTCAGCTGTAACATCAATCAATGATACTGAATAACCAACAGATCGACATGACTGAGCAAGAAGTAGTGCCCATGTGGGAGGTTCTATTGCAGAATATTCATCAGCAAGTGATTGATAAATTCCTTTTGCATTTCCAGGGCTTATAAAAACAATATCCATATTTTATTCTTTAAGTAAAAAGTTATAAATTTTTCTAATTATCATTATATCATTTTTAGGAATATAAAAATTATATTTTGTATTAAAAATATGATTTGTATTAAATAGTCTTAGAATATAAATAAAAAAAAGATTTATATATTTTTTAAAAATGCTATCTTTAGATCTTTTAGATAAATTTTTAATAATTTTATTACTAAAAAATGTAAAATTATCATTCGAAATATTTTTATTTTCTAAAATATTACTTCTTACGGAAGATATAAAACTTTCAATATTATGAAATTTTTTATTTTTATACCAAAAATCCGTGTTGCTTTCTACCCCAACAGATATTTGACTAACACCCCTTAAAGGATGATCTTGTCTGATCATATGTAAACAATCTATATATTTTGATTTACCATTTATAATAGATGCGAAGCAATTTGTGAATTCTCCAAGTTGCCTATTATGACAATCAATCATTCTATTACAATCATGTGCATATTCTTTACTTCTATGAACTGAAAATTGAGAAACAAAGTATTTCTTACTGTATTCGATTGCTCTTTTAATACAATCCTCTTCAGTTATTGAATGTTTCTTCCAATATGGAAATATAGATTTAATTTGTCCATATAATTGATTATTAATTATTGAAAATGTATAAGCTCTTCCTTGTGCAGTTCTATAGGATTTATTTTTAGATAAAAATAATGCGCATTTTATCAGAGAGTCAGGGATTAAAAAATCATCATCTCCACTAAAAGCTACATAATCCTCTTCTACTTTTTCTGATAAAAATTTAATTGCCTCCCTATCATTTTTGCCAGGTATGTGAAAATATTTATAATCAGTATGAAAATTATATTTTTTTAAAGTTTCTAAATAGTTAATTTTAGATGAGTCACCTATGTAAACTTTGATAATTAAATTATGCTGGTTGTAATATTTTAGAGTCCTAATAATAAATTGAATTCTATTTAAAGTTGGAATTAATATAGCAATCTTCATATCAAATTTTATAAATTTTTGAAATTATGATTTTTAACTTTAATAATTAAACCATGACCATTTTGAAAATCTTTCTTGGTAATTTGATTTAAAGAATGATATCTGAAGGATGTTACTTCACTTTCATTTACATAAAATTTACTTGAGCCAAAAGTTTTTATCCTTTTAAGAATGCTATATCTGCTATTTTTTTTATTTTTAAGAAAATTTGTTAATTCTTTATCTTCATCAAAATCACCATTATCAATTGCATATCTTGTAGTTTCCATACTTACTGATTTAGATGAAATTGGAGGAACAATTACAATTCCATTATTTACTTCATTTAATGTTTTAATGTAATTAACTTTAAATAAATTTGGGTATGAATAAATCAACGTTTTAATAAAAACATCATTGTAAGGAATGTCATAGGTATAAAATTCTTTAATATCATGTTTTAAAAGATAAGTTTTAACAATATTTGGTGCCATTCTACTAGGAAGTATATCGATAAAAAAAATATAAATTGAAAATATTGCTTGAATGATTAGACAAATAGAAAGGGATATATATAAAATATTTATTGAAATTAAATTTAAACTAACAATTTCAGAAAAAGTAGAGAGAATAAAAAATAAAAAAAATATCATATTTGTAAAAATTGATTTTCCAACTTTTAAACCTCCAGTAATTTCGTGAATAACTACAGGACTTATAGAAAGTAAAAACAAAAAAAAATAATTTACATTTATTATCTCGTAATCTGATACATTCTTATAAAATAAATAAATATTAGTTAATAAAGATGTTATAAATAAAATATAAATTATAGGAATAAATCGTAAAAAAATAAAATGATACCATAAAATATTTCCACCTCTAAATCCTTTATCTAATTTCATTCCAAAAGTTTTTTCTTGATTATGATAAATATTAAAGTGACTTGCCCATGAACTCACATTTAACCAATGAATATATCTATAGATATTTTCAAATAATTTATTAATAGGTAAAAGTATATGCAAACATATAATAATTAAAGCTACGACTAATGTGAATAAATTTAAATAATTATTATCAAAATCAAAAAAAATAATAAATAAAATTAAGTATGAAAATAATATAAAAATTTTTTTCAATAGCTTATTTTCTTTAATTTTCTCAAAAAAGAAGAATAAAAAAATTACTAGTAATAATAGTGATATTATAATTAAATAAAATTTAAAAAAATCATATTCAAAAATATTAATTTTATTAATATATAAATATATAAAAAAATAAATTATAGGATATTTTCTTGAAGAACTTGATGAAAAAAATGAAATTGCAATAAATAATCCTGATAAAAAAGAATATAATAAAAAATTTGAGTCAATTGATAAAACTAAGAAAAAGATAGAGATTAAAAAAAAAACTTGGGCAAGCATTAAGTGACCAGCATATATTGAGACATAATATGGCCAAAAAGAAAAACAATAAAATAATGTAAAAAGTAAAGCTATTTCATTTCCATACAAAATATCTACTATAAAAAAAATAAAAATTGTAGAAATAAAATTTGCTACTAGAGATAATACTATGCTAGCATGATCTGATTTATCGTTCTTCACAAATAAAAGAATTATTTTTAGTGAGATTGTCCAATACTCTCTTAATTGACTTCTATTAAATGATATTGAATGCATTTTACTGGGCCAATCAAAAAAATTAATAATTTTTGCTGACAAAAGCATTTTTTCATTGTCAGTAGATGCGTTTGAATTGAAAAAGCATACTCCTCTAGTTTTGAAACCAACAAAAATATTAATAATTAAGGAAGATATAAAAGATATAAAAAAAAACATAATTAAAATATTTGTTTTGTTTTCCAAATAAACTTTGGTCTTAATGAATTTCCTAATGTATACGGGTAAGTGCCTCTTGATGTTTTATTTTTATTTTCATCGACAATAGAAATGTTTAGCACATTTAAAACTTTAACGTTTTCAGATAAATTTGCTGCATATGGAGGAGAAAATATTCTTAGAGAAATAAGTATACTACTCTCTCCAAACAAATGAGAGGGAATATTACATCTTGATTTATATTTACCTTTTTTCAGTGGTTGTTGTTTTCCCCAATCATTTTCGACATAATCACTTAATGATCTTATTAAAACAAAGTCAGGGTTTGAAACTAAAGATATGTCAATAATACTTGCAATTTGAAAATCATCTTTGAGAACTTCAAAATAAAATTCAATACAAATATCATCTGAAACATCAAATTTAGAGGTAATTTTATTATTATTATCTAAAGACTTAATATAATCTAATTTTATGATGTTATTACCAGGTCTTTTCTGTTCTGACCATTTAACAATACCTGCATTATTTAGGGAATTAGAATTTGCAGAGTCTAAATAACTATTGATAACATCTTGAGTCTTTCCTTGCTCAATAATACTTCCTTCATTTAATAAAATTGTATAATTGCATAATTTTTTTATAGAGTCCATATTGTGACTTACAAAAAGAACTGTTCTGCCCATTTCTGAACTTACATTTTTAATTTTATTTATTGCTTTTTTTTGAAAATCAGCGTCCCCTACTGCAAGAACTTCATCAACTATTAAGATATCTGGATCTATAAATGCAGAAACAGCAAAACCTAATCTAACTATCATTCCAGATGAATATCGTTTTATTGGAGTATCTAAAAATTTTTCCACACCAGCAAAATCAACAATTTCTTCTAATTTATTATCTATCTCTTTTTTTTTCATGCCGTTAATTGAACCATTTAAATAAATATTTTCTCTACCTGTCAATTCTGAATGAAATCCAGTTCCTACCTCTAATAGACTTGCAACTCTTCCTCTTAATTTTATTTGACCTCTTGTAGGTGAAGTAATTTTCGATAATATTTTTAGTAAAGTTGATTTACCAGCACCATTATGACCAATAATTCCTAAAACAGTGCCTGTCTTTATTTCTAGATTAATGTCTTTAAGTGCGAGGAAGGTATTGTTTGAATTAGAGTAATTTTGATCTCCAATTATAGAATTTGGATCTTCCTTTCCCCTAATTTTTGCAAAGTAAGTTTGTATATCTCTGTACAATGTTCCATGACCAATTATTCCAAGTCTATATTCTTTGTAAAGATTCTCAATTATTATTGAATTGGACATTAAATCGTATCCATAAAATTTTTTTCCACTTTATTAAAATTATAAATTCCAAATACAAATATTAAAAATGTAATAAGTATGCCAATCAAAATTTGATTAATATTTATAACACTGTTTCCAAAAAATAACTCTTTGAAGCATTCTACAATTGGAGCAATAGGATTTAAACAAACTAAGTATCTATATTTTTGCTCTACTATACTTAATGGATAAACTATCGGGGTTATAAACATCCAAAGTTGAATAAAAAAATCTAGTATGAAATTTAAATCTCTATATTTTGTTGTTAATGATGAAATTAAAAGTCCAAATCCCAGAGCCAGTATTGCAGTTTGAAAAAGTAGCAGTGGTAATAATAAAACTTTGTATGAAATTTTATCAAAATCTCCAAAATATATGATAAAAAAAATAAAAATGACAAATTGTAGAAAAAACTGAAGTAGAGAGAATACAACATTTGAGATTGGATTTACCATCCTAGGGTAATAAACTTTTCCATATATTGCTGCATTACTTAAAAAAGTTCTGCTTGTAGTTGTTAAACAAACAGCAAAGTATCCCCAAATGATTGTACCAGCAAAATAAAAAACAAAAGGACTAGTGCCTTCAGTAGATATGTTTGCAAGATTTCCAAAGACAAAAGTGAATACAATACTATTAACTAATGGTTGAATGATATACCAAAGAGGACCTAGTATTGTTTGTTTGTAAAAAATTACGAAATCTCTTTTTATGAAAAAAAAAATTAGATCTAAATATTTTGTTAACTCTTTAAATTTGCTAAGCAAATTTGATGAATTTGAGTCAATAGTAGTCCAATTAATATCATCGTTATTTTTTTTCATAAATTTTCTAATTGGATATATTATTTAGATAAATTTAAAAGCAATTTGAAATTATAAAACTATTGCACTTTTAGGAATTTTAATCCTGGCAACGACCTACTCTTCCGTACCTTAAGGCACAGTACCATCGGCGCTAACAGCTTTCACTATCGAGTTCGGGATGGGATCGGGTGTTTATCTGTTGCTATGGTCACCAGGAAATTTTTAGTAACAAAACTTTTCTCTGTACGCTATTGTAATCAAGCCAATCGAGTTATTAGTATTGGTAAGCTTCATATATTGCTATACTTCCACACCCAACCTATCAACGTGGTGGTCTTCCACGACTCTAATGGGGAAATCTAGTATTCAGGTGGGTTTCCCGCTTAGATGCTTTCAGCGGTTA
>MDTG01097821.1_pt1 | contig 65199 bp, 54 predicted proteins | sample 811421 | NCBI WGS metagenome assembly MDTG01 (sample SAMN05326645, study PRJNA326480) | marine metagenome | isolation source: seawater | place: Pacific Ocean: South East | collected 2011
GCTAGCGAGTATCGGTGACATCAACAATGATACCCCTGTCATTTCGGGCACCTGTGATGAAATCGGCGCGACCGTGAATATCAGTGTGGTCGACGGCGATGGTACGACGCACACCGTCTCAGCCACCGTGCAATCCGATGGTACGTTTAGCGTGACCATGCCGAGCGCATTGCCGGAAGGGTTACTCACGGTGAACGCCACCGTGTTGGATGATGCGGGGAACCTGGCCACCGCGAGTACGTCAGGTCTGATTGACCTGACCTTGCCGACCTTGTCGCTGGCGAGCATCGGTGACATCAACAACGATACGCCGGTGATCAGCGGTACGTGTGATGAAATCGGCGCGACGGTAAATATCAGTGTCGTCGATGGCGACGGTACCACCCACACAGTCAGCGCCACCGTGCAATCCGACGGTACCTTCAGTGTGACTATGCCAAGTGCGTTACCGGAAGGACTGTTGACGGTCAACGCCACGGTGCTGGACGATGCGGGTAACCTGGCGACCGCCAGTACGTCAGGTCTCATCGACCTGACCTTGCCGACCTTGTCGCTAGCGAGTATCGGTGACATCAACAATGATACCCCTGTCATTTCGGGCACCTGTGATGAAATCGGCGCGACGGTGAATATCAGCGTCGTCGATGGCGACGGCACCACCCACACCGTTTCGGCCACCGTGCAATCCGATGGTACGTTTAGCGTGACCATGCCGAGCGCATTGCCAGAAGGGGTACTGACTGTGAACGCCACGGTGCTGGATGATGCGGGGAACCTGGCGACCGCGAGTACGTCCGGTCTGATCGATCTGACGTTGCCGACCTTGTCGCTAGCGAGTATCGGTAGTATCAACAATGATACGCCGGTGATCAGCGGAACCTGTGATGAAATTGGTGCGACGGTCTCCATCAGCGTGGTCGACGGCGACGGCACCACCCATACGGTCAGTGCGACCGTGCAATCCGACGGTACGTTTAGTGTGACCATGCCCAGCGCATTACCGGAAGGACTGTTAACCGTGAACGCCACGGTGCTGGATGATGCGGGGAACCTGGCGACCGCCAGTACGTCCGGCCTGATTGACCTCACGTTGCCGACCTTGTCGCTGGCCAGTATCGGTAATATCAACAATGATACGCCGGTGATCAGCGGTACCTGTGATGAAATTGGCGCGACGGTGAATATCAGCGTGGTCGATGGTGACGGCACCACCCACACCGTCTCAGCCACCGTGCAATCCGATGGTACCTTCAGCGTGACCATGCCAAGTGCGTTACCGGAAGGGTTACTGACTGTGAACGCCACCGTGCTGGATGATGCGGGTAACCTGGCGACGGCCAGTACCTCGGGTCTGATTGACCTGACGTTACCGACGTTATCACTGGCGAGTATCGGTAGTATCAACAACGATACACCGGTGATCAGTGGTACGTGCGATGAAATTGGCGCGACGGTATCCATCAGTGTGGTCGACGGTGACGGCACCACCCACACCGTCTCAGCCACCGTGCAATCCGACGGTACCTTCAGTGTGACCATGCCGAGTGCATTGCCGGAAGGGCTGTTAACTGTGAACGCTACGGTACTGGATGATGCGGGTAACCTGGCCACAGCAGGAACAAGCGGCCTAATCGATCTGACTGTACCGCTATTTAATCTGGATAGTCTGGGTAGTATTAATGACACAACCCCAACTATTTCAGGCACAAGCGATGAAATTGGCGCAACCGTGTCAATTACAACAACCGATGATGATGGTTCAATTCAGACCTTTGATACCACTGTTGGTAGTGATGGAAACTTTAGCATTGATATACCGCTTGACGTAGCAGAAGGGGTGTTAAATGTCAGCGCTTCTGTGTCTGATGATGCTGGTAACGTGTCCAGCGATAGCATCATTGGGTTGATTGATATAACTGCGCCATCACTCGCCTTAACTGCGTTGCCGACGTTACTGTCGCCCATAGTCTCTGGTACCACTGATACTGACATGGTAGGGCGAACCATAAATGTCGACGTGACCGCAGACATTGGAGGAATTAACCAAACAGTATCTCTGTCGACTACGGTACTGGCTGATGGAAGTTGGTCAACCGGGCCGATAGCGTCGCTGGGCGTTGGACCTGTTTCTGTATCTGTGTATATCGCGGATGAGGCAGGGAATATAGCGACAGTGTCTCAATCTGGAACGGTGTCGTTGTCGAGTGGTGGCTCTGGCAGTCCATTACTTGGTACTGATTCCGCGTCAGATTCAGCGCAAAGTGATGCTGACGCTAAGCTGCTCAACTTGATCAACGATCTAAACAAACCTACGGATATATGACAAAAAAAGACGGTGCATAGAATGCACCGTCTTTTCTCTCTCAGAGCTTCTTTTTAGGCACTGTAGTCAGATACCGGCAACTCCAGAATGAATTGGGCACCGCTAGTGGTGTTGGTATCGTAATACAAGTCACCCGCTAATTTTTGCTGCGCTAGTTCTTTCGCTATGGACATACCCAAACCACTTCCATCCTCTCCTCTACGCGTGGTAAAAAATTGTTGGAATATCAGTGGTTGGTGCGCTTTGGGTATACCTACACCATTGTCGCTATAAATGACCTTGAGGACTTGCCGCTGCTCGTCGTATTCACTTGTGATAGTAATCGCAGGTGCTTCAATGTCTTTGAACGCGTGTTTAACCGAGTTGAAAAATAAGTTTGTCATAATTTGCGACAAAGCGCCCGGTACACTCTCCGTCGTCGCCGATTGAGGCAGGTTAATATCCAGCTGAACGCCATGGCGTTTTAGCTCAGGGCCCAAGCTGGTAGCCAGACCTTTTATTCGCTCAGTGATATTAAATTTAATGGTGTCCTGAGCGCCTTGATCGACAGCCGTTTTCTTGAAGCTGTTTACCAGTTCCACCGCTCTTTTTATGTTGAACTCAAGCAAGGTGCAGACTTCAGCACAACTGGCCATAAAGTCTTTAAACGAGGTTTCAGTCAATGTTCCACTGCTAAATTGTTCATTCAGCGCACTAACTTCGTCAGTAAGGTGGGATAGACCCGTTACGGCAACCCCTAACGGTGTGTTTATTTCATGAGTTACCGACGCAACAATGCCACCCAACATCGCCAGTTGTTCGTTTTTGACAACTTGCTGCTTCATTTCCCGGAGTAATTTAATGTAGTCCTGGTTTTGCTTTGCAATGGCGCAATGCAAGAACACTCTGGCTAATTTTTGTAATGGTAAGGGATCAAAATCGGCAGGCAGGCCCGGCTCACATATAAACATACAAAGTATGTCTTCATTGTGATCAGATACCAACGTACAGCCGGATTTTGTTTTGAACAGTAGATGCTTCTCAAGCACCTCGCTGTCAGGCACCTGATTAGGGCTGGAAAATCCGGAGACTGATTGTTCGGTTATTAATTTGGTAAACGAGGGGGCAAGCGACAATGGAAGTAAGGTATCCAAATAACAGCTTTCATCCGTACATCGGTAAACAGGATGCACGGAAGCGTCCATACGGCCCAGCCAAATACTAAATGCGTTGGTCTTCGTCGCATCACTAATAATAGAGGCAATTTCCCGAGCGCAAAAGTCGGTGTCGCCCATTTTTACTTCTGCGCTCAGAGCCAGTTCTACAATACGCGATTGAACATCCATTATTCTTCTCCTGCGTCTGGGAATGCCTCTCTGATTTTCCAGAAGTCGTCGAAGTTGTTAAGCAATAAGTCCACTAACTTGGGCTCAAAGTGCTTCCCTCGTTCCTCTTCAAGGATGGCCTTAATTCTGTCTGTGCTCCAGGGTTCCTTGTAACAGCGCCTTGAACCCAGCGCATCAAAAACGTCAGCCAAAGCGGTAATACGCCCAGCAATGGGAATATCTTCTCCTGCGGTACCGTTGGGGTAACCGGCCCCATCCCAGCGTTCATGGTGAGTGCGGCATATTTCGGCTGCCATTTGTAATATTGGCTTTTTGGAGTTGCGAAGAATTTCATAGCCAATTTGCGCATGTGTCTTCATCTGGTCCCACTCTTCAGGCTCGAGCTTTCCAGGCTTATGCAGAATACCATCAGGGATAGCTACTTTGCCCAAATCATGAAGGGGAGCTCCGCGTTTGATCATTAATGCATCGTGTTCACTTAATCCGTAGAGCTCTGCGAGCTTATAGCTTATCAGCGAAACGCGCTTAACATGTGCACCTGTCTCTTTACTGCGCATCTCAACAGCGTCGCCCAGTAGGTAAACTAATTCACGCTGCGTTTCAATGACCTCTTCGCTCATTAACAGGTTGTCGTATGCCAGTGCCACGTTGATGCAATATATTTCCAGAAACTCCTGCTGACCTTGGGTTAAATCTCCCTGGGTATCAATGTACAGGAGGTTTTCATTGCCCTTATCTGTTTGCAGATAAAAAATGAAGCCGTCTTCCGAATGAAATGAGCGCTTCAGCGTTAAGGCTTTTAAAAATTTAGCCTGAACACTCTCCGGTAAATCAGACAGCGCTGCGATTTCCGGATCCGTACTTAACTGCCCGGTAGAGGCCAGTATACGCCCGTTACTTCGGATCGCATCAGAGCTGGAACCTGTCGACCAGTAGATGGCACTTGAGTCGATTTGAAGGATGTTCATGATTTCTTTAAGCACTGCTGTTGCGAACGCATTTAGTGAGTTTGAACGCAACATATTTCCTGTGCTTTCGATGACCTGCCGCAGACCTTTGCGGTGTGACTCTATGGTACTGATATCCCGGTATGAGCGCAGACCGCTGTACATGAGTGTTTTGAGCTTTTGGCTGGTAAGTTCGGTCTTTTCCTTGTAATCATTGATGTCGTATTTCTCAATGACTTCATGTTCTGGTGCTTGTCCAGGCTGGCCTGTACGGAGAACCAGTCTACAGAGATTATTATTCAGTTCTTTGCGGACCCAGTGCACTAGGTCTAAACCTGCATGGTCGTTTTCCATCACTACATCGACCAGCGCTAGTGCAATGTCCGAATGTTGTTGGAAGACTTCCTTTGCTTCTGCAGCTGAATAGGCATGCAAATATTGAATTTTTTTGCCTTCGAAACGAAAACGCTTCAGTGTTAATTCGGTTACCCTGTGAACTTCAGCTTCATCATCTATAATGAGTACAGTATATTCAGGTTGTTCAACTTGTTGTTCTTCGGTGTTTTGCGTTGTGTTAGCCTGTTTTGCAAATAACGGATTCATGGGTTACAGACCTTTATTGTTAGTTTAAATCGTGCAAAAGAAATGAGATGCAAAAGCCTTCATCTGGCACGCTGTCGTAATGCACATCACTCTCGAGTTTACTTTTTACTAAATTATAGACCACGCTCAGGCCAAGCCCTGCGTTGCCGGCACCTCGCTTCGTTGTAAAGAAGGGCTCAAACACTTTCTTCAAATCCTGTTCATTAACGCCGATACCGTTGTCGCAAAACATAAATTCGTAGGCATCACCAGAAGGTGTCAGTGTGATGGTAATTTCACATTGTTGTTGCCCTGGTTTCATTGCGTGAATCAAGGTATTGGAGGTGAGGTACGACAAGATTTGGGTAATAACGGTGGGGTATGTTTTTATACGGGCAGACGACGGCAACTGCGTTTCAAACTGTATTTTACTGTTGTCTGAATTGATTCGGTAAGCCGCAACATAGTCATTGATCAGCGTAGTTACGTCGACCTCCTCAAGTTGGCTGGCGTCATCTGAGTTCAGAACCGCCACTCGCTTGAAGCTGGCGACGAGCTTGGACGCCCGTTGCATGTTCTTGATTGAGAGGTCGGTGATGTCTTTCGCCGTAGACAGAAAGTCCTCGAACTTGTCTGAATCCAATACGCCGTTTTTGAAATCCATATCAAGTTCAGCCAATAGCTCTTTCATGTGGGAGCTGCTGGTAATGCTGATCCCCAAAGGTGTGTTAACCTCGTGGGATATGCCCGCTACCAAGCCACCCATTGCGTTGATTTTTTCAGACTCAATGATCTTTTCCTGCGCGAACTTGAGTTGTTCAATGGCTTCAGACTTTTCGTTGTGCATACGGGAAAGACGCAAAGAATATTTGTGCATTGAAAAAATAAAAAACGCGATCACTGCTGATAGCAGCGGAATTATCAGATACCAGTATTGTCCTGGGCTGAATTGACGACGTACCGTGATTTCCCAGTTTCGGTCAAAGAAATTCAGTGTGCTGGTATAGCTGTCTAAAGACACGTTTTTATTGATGATATGGTCGTAAATGAGTACGCGCTTGTCGTCAATAGTCTCGTGCAGAACAAAGTCTTCTGCTATTTCGTTATCAAGCACCAGCCTGAATGCCTTTTCAAAGTCGAATAGCAGTAGCAAGATGCCTTCACTACCGTGCATGCGATAAAACACGCCAATTAAGTTGCGGTCAATTTCTTTGAATATGGGCGTTGTCGCTGTCTTACCGACTTCGAGGTTACTTAGCATTTGAAGCTGCGTTGCATCATAAATGGCTTGTTCAGCCGTTGCATTGGAAATTCCCGCGGCCTCCCAGAGCTGAGCCTCTTTGGCACCCCCGTTAAATATTTCATTGTCGAAGTAAGCGACACCCGTTAAGGCTTTGTAGTGTTCGAATAGCACTGTGGTATAGTCCGAAAATTCCTCTTTCGACACTTTATTGGAGGCGGCGTAAAAGCTCTCAATCGACTGAACAGGGTAGGACAGTGTCGATAACTCTTCCTGGGTTAACAATAAAAACTGTTTTACCGGAGTAATAAAGTTGAGTTGTTTATCTTGCTCTATTAATGCGCTAGCGATGTAAATAGCGCTTAATACCAAGAGGGCAGATGCCACCAATACATATTTCAGTGAGCTCATAAAACCAGTCAAAACAAGTTAGTTACATTAACTGTAATACAAAATCGAAATATTGCGTGCTTTCCTGCAAAAACATCGACCAAAGCTAAAATTGCCTGGGCTTCATGACAGATGACGCTGCGAAATTTCTCGTACTCTTAGGGAATATGAAGTGTGGCTGAGTGCCGGAATAAGGCGCGGGCAGAACCCGCGCTTCAAAGCTAAGAGCAGAGGCAGTGATTAGTTAAACTTGTTGAACAAGCTTTCCAAATCAAGGCCTTGATGACCTAACATGTCGCGTAATCGACGCAGGCCTTCTACCTGAATTTGTCTTACGCGTTCTCGAGTCAGTCCGATTTCTGCGCCAACGTCTTCAAGGGTTGAAGGTTCATACCCCATCAATCCGAAGCGACGTGCAAGCACTTCCCGCTGTTTGGCACTGAGCTCCTGCAACCAGCCAACAATACTATTTTTTATATTGTTATCCTGGAGCTGCTCTTCCGGACTTGTCTCGTTGTCGTCAGCCAGTATATCTAACAACGCCTTGTCATTTTCACCGCCAATTGGCGTGTCTACTGAACTGATTCGTTCGTTCAGACGCAGCATTTTACTGACTTCATCAATGGGCTTATCGAGATAAACCGCAATGTCCTCAGCGGTAGGCTCGTGGTCTAACTGTTGTGCTAGTTCACGGGCGGCGCGCAAATAAACATTTAGCTCTTTCACTACGTGAATAGGTAGCCGTATCGTGCGCGTCTGATTCATGATCGCGCGTTCGATTGTCTGACGAATCCACCAGGTAGCATAGGTTGAAAATCTGAATCCGCGTTCTGGATCAAACTTTTCGACCGCCCGGATAAGTCCTAAGTTACCTTCTTCAATCAGGTCGAGCAGTGCAAGGCCGCGATTGTTGTAACGGCGGGCAATTTTAACTACCAACCGAAGGTTACTTACAATCATTCGTTTACGGGACGCTTCACAACCTTTCAGCGCGCGTCGGGCAAAGTGAACTTCTTCCTCTGCAGTCAGCAATGGCGAATAGCCAATCTCGCTTAGGTAAAGCTGAGTTGCGTCTAAGTTTTTAGCAACTTCCTCTTGGTTTAACCAAGTATCTGCTTGGTTATCGTCGTTTTCTTCAGTGAACTCATTCTTGGCCTGTTCAGCCATATCAATGTTTTCAAGTTCGTCTCGGGGTGTAGCTTCGATGACAGCGTTATTTTGTTGACCCACAACTGTATCTCCTGCGTTATGTTACCTTTCGACGTTCTCCTGGTTCCTCAGTATTATTATTATTTATTGTTATTATTATGGTTGCTTTGGCAGATACTTCAGAGGGTCCAACGACTTTCCTCTATACCTGATCTCAAAATGTAATTTGTTCGTGGTAGTGCCGGAGCTCCCTACCTTGCCAATGACATCACCGGCCTTTACCCAATCCCGTTCGCTGACAACGATAGACTCGTTGTGCGCATAGGCACTTAAAAACGATTCGGTGTGTTTTATTATTATTAGATTTCCGTAACCGCGAAGTGCGTTGCCTGAGTAAACGACTTTTCCTGCCGCAGCGGCTACAACGTCACTACCTTTAGGTGCGAATATATCTATACCGTTTACACCTGCTTCTGCGCCATTTTGCGTTTGTTCAAACTTCCCGTTGGCTGGCCATTGCCAATGCTCAACGCGTTTGGGAAACGTGTTAACCAGCTTGTTATTTGTTTGCTTTTTAGCTTGTGTTACAGGCTTGTTAACATTTGGTTCACAATCACAATACGCCTGGCTCTCTTTAGGGTCAATAGACATTTTTGTGTTTTTTTCTCTGGTCGTACCAGTCGATTTTTTGACGTTAGACAAAGGGTTAAGATCGTTTAGAGTAGCCTGTAAATGGAGTGATTGACCTGGGTAAATGACGTAAGGCGGCGTTAATTTATTCCATTTGGCGATGTCCCGATAGTCATTTCCTGTGTACCACGCAATGGCAAATAAGGTATCGCCAGACTGCACGGTGTAAGACGTTTGTTGTGGGGTGTCAGGCAGCTCGTGCTGGCTGTTTAATACAACCAATGGGGCAGGTCTTGAAGGATTACTACAGCCCGCTAGTAAAAGACTTAGCGTTAAAATAGAGACGACGGCGCGCGAAAAAGACCTCAACGCAACAGTAAATAAGCGACAATGGCTAACATGATGACTGCCCATCCTATGACCTCAACATATTTACGTAGTTCCTGTTCCATTCTGGCGCCACCCCAACGCATCAGGCCTGCTACCAGGTAGAAACGCGCACCTCTGCCTACTGCTGATGCAATGAGAAAAGGTAAAAATGCCATCTGCAAAAAACCAGCGCTAATGGTAAATATTTTATAGGGGATCGGAGAAAAGCCGGCAATAAATACTACCCAGACACCGTATTGTTCGAACCAGCCCATGGCCGTTTCCAACTTGTGTGTATAACCTGCAGACTCAATAAAGGGCTGTAGCCAGTTTTCAAAGGCTAAATACCCCAGAAAATACCCTGCTATTCCGCCAAGAATGGACGCAAGCGTGGTAAGCATGGCGAAATGCCAGGCTTTGTCTGGTCGCGATAGCGACATAGGGGCGAGCATCACATCCGGGGGAACCGGAAATATCACCGATTCGGCGAAACTCAGACCTGCCAGATAGCGGCTCGCCCACGGGTGCTTGGCCCAACGCAGAGCCAGATCGTAACACGGTTGAAATAGCTTCAAAGTAGCGCTCCTGCTACTAAGGGTACAAAACGTACCGCTTCTATGGTTTGTTCTTCAAGTTGCCCATCGATTTTATCGATACACAGTAACTGTTGGTGATCGTCACCTACCGGAATAACCAGTCGACCCCCTTCGTTTAGCTGGTTTGTCAGGGCTTCAGGCACACTGGTGGCTGCAGCAGTAACAATGATTCGGTCATAAGGCCCTTTGCTCTCCCAGCCTTGCCACCCATCACCGTGTTTCATTTTTACATTGTGCAAATCCAGCTGATTCATTCGGCGCTTGGCCTGAAACTGTAACGCTTTTATACGTTCGACGGAAAATACCTGTGGGAATAACAGCGCCAGTATTGCCGTTTGGTAGCCAGAGCCAGTGCCAATTTCCAGCACATTTTTATCGGATGAAGATGCTGCCAGCAGCAACTCACTCATTTTAGCGACGATGTAAGGTTGAGATATCGTTTGTCCCTGACCAATGGGCAATGCTGTGTTTTGATAGGCTTTGTGTTTTAATGCGTCCGGGATGAAAATTTCCCGGGGAACACTGGCCACGGCATTTAGCACGCGCTGATTGCTAACCCCTTCATCACACAGTAGTTGTGCAAGTACTTCGCCTTTTCTTGTTGTTCTCATGTGGTTGTTGTCTTTGTTGAGTGTTGCTGCTCTGGCACATGCTTAATTACATTGCCAGCCACTTCTCCATGTCTTCAATACTGTCTCTGGCTGTCATATCCACACTTAACGGCGTCACCGAGCAAAAGCCGTTAGCAACAGCGTGAAAATCAGTGCCTGGACCAGCGTCTTGTTCCGCGCCAGCGGGGCCATACCAGTAAATTTCGCGGCCGAATGGGTCCTTGGCTTTTACCATGCCTTCTGCACGGTGGCGTCTGCCCTGACGGGTAATTTTAACCCCTGCCAGTTCTGAGTAGGGAATATCCGGAACGTTGACGTTCAGGATCTGGTTGGCAGCCAAAGGGTGGCTTTGAAGTTTTGTGATTATCTCCGTTACTACCCGTGCGGCGGTTTCGAAATGTTTGCCTTCGTGGCTACACAATGAAACAGCAATAGCCGGCAGCCCCATGTAGCGACCTTCTGTTGCGGCGGCCACCGTTCCAGAATAAATGACATCGTCACCTAAATTGGCGCCGTGATTGATACCGGACACCACTAATTCAGGATCTTCTTCCAGAAAACAGTTTAATCCAAGGTGAACACAATCAGATGGCGTGCCGTTGACAGCATAAAACCCGCTGTCCATTTGCTGAATTCTTAGTGGTTGATGCAGTGACAACGCATTACTGGCGCCACTGCAATTGCGATCCGGCGCGATCACAGTGACATCGTGCGATGCTTGCAATGCACCATGCATAACGGCAATGCCTTTTGCAAACACACTGTCGTCGTTACTCAATAGAATTTTCATAGTCGCTCTGGTTAATTGAAAGGCTAAGCAGCGGTGTAGCCGCTTTAACTGCCTAATTCCGTTATCAATGCACACTCGCGCAGAATCGATGTCGCAAAGCATCCCGGAGGCAGGAAAAACCGTACGGTTAATGTATCACCTTGGGCTTCGCATTCAAGCTGTCGGGGCCAAATAATTGCAGCGCGGCGCTCCATTTTTAATCCTTCCCCGGCCAGAAAGGCGGAGACCTCAGTAAATGGTTCGAATAACGCCTGTTCAAATTGTTCAGCTTCGAGTCGTGAACCAAGCTCTCCTTTGCCCCACAGCGGTACGGTGGTGGATATATCTTTCTCGGCCAATCGTTCGGTCAGTGTGGTATCGACATCATCAGTCACAAAGATACTATTAGAACCTGTCAGATTGATGACATCACCCGGCATAAAAGTAGCCAGTTTACCGGCAGACAATCGTCTGGAGATACCTTCATTAAACAACCAGCTGCGCAGTGCTGACAACGCCATGGAGCGTTTATTGCGATTGCGGATCACTTCGCCATTTAACATGCGCTCTGCCATTTGAAGGGTGCCGCCACGTTGTAATTCACCGGAGTCTTGTCGTCGCTGAACGCCGAATCGCTGGCTGCCAAAATAATTGGGTGCCCCTTCATTGGCAATACGGGATAATCGCTCAACAATGACGTCCGGCTCTGTCACGTCGCGGAGCGTGATTATGAAGCTGTTGCCTTTTAACTGACCGGTTCGCAGTTTTTTATTGTGGCGTTTGGCATCGAGTACTTTAGCGCCTTCAAGGTCAAAAGCCGTCCAGTCAAAGTCCTGCTTTCCCGGTAGGTGAATGCCAAACCACTGCTGGGTAACCGCGTATTTGTCCTTGCGGCCGGCATATGTCACCTGACGCAACGGTAATTTGCAAAACTTAGCCAGTTGCTCGGCAACAAAAGCGGTGTTCAGATTGGTTTTCTGAACGTTCAGATAGATATGTTCACCGTCACCGGTTAACTCATACCCGAGGTGTTCAATGACCTGGAAGTCTTGCGGTTGTTGTTTAAATACCGCGGTGGTTGAGGGTTGGCCGAATCGGTAGCCCCAATGGTCGGTGTTCAGTTCCATTATGGTTTTGCCACCAACAAGGCGACAGCATGTGCCGCAATGCCTTCTTTGCGACCAGCAAAGCCGAGCTTTTCGGTGGTGGTGGCTTTTACGTTGATTTGATCAACGCTTACGCCGCAATCCTCGGCAAGAATTTGTCGCATAGCGTCGATGTGCGGTGCCATCTTTGGCGCCTGCGCTATGATGGTTGTATCGGCGTTGCTGACCAGGAACCCTTTTTCGTGGATCAAACCGACAACATGACGCAACAAAACGCGACTATCTGCGCCGGAATAGGCGTCATCGGTATCAGGGAAATGTTTGCCAATGTCACCCATCGCCATTGCGCCGAGTAATGCATCGCACAACGCATGGATCAGCACATCGCCGTCAGAGTGAGCGAGTAGCCCCTGTTCATAATCTATCTGAACGCCGCCCAGGGTTATGGGGCCGTCGCCACCGAATTTATGTACGTCGTAGCCGTGTCCAATTCGTATCACTGCGGTTCACCTTGTTGAAGATAAAATGTGGCCAGCGGTAAATCCGCCGGGCGGGTAACTTTAATGTTGGCCGGATTGCCATCAACCAGCCTGACAGTATGTCCGGCAAACTCCATCGCAGAAGCCTCGTCCGTAACATTGGCACCGGCATCGAGCGCCTCGTTCAGCGCAGTCAATAATTCGCCCGCACGAAACAGTTGCGGAGTCAGAGCGTGCCACAAATTCTCGCGGTCTTCGGTATGGGAAACAACCGGGCTTCCGCTCTTAGTCTGAGCGCGTTTCATGGTATCGCGGACCGGGGTTGCCAGAATGCCGCCATTAAACGCAGGCTGTTGAATATGGTCAATCAGCGAGCTGAGGTCTTGCTGACTAATACAGGGGCGGGCAGCATCATGAACCAGAGCCCATTCATGCGCTGCAAGGGTGTGCAATGCATTTTGAACTGACTCTGCTCGGCTGTCTCCGCCCGCTACCGCGGTCAGCCAGGGCGCCTGACTAATCGCCAGCGTTGGAAAGTAAGTATCCTCAGGATGTAACGCCACCACAACACGAGATACTGCAGGGTGCTTATTCAGGGCCCGCAGGGTGTGTTCTAAAATGGTGTGGTTACCAATCGTTAAATATTGTTTGGGTTTATCTGCTTGCATGCGCGACCCAATGCCAGCCGCAGGCACTACGGCTACAATTGTCGGAGCAGTCATTCGTTATTCTTCTTCTGAGGGTAAAATTCGGTAAAAGGTTTCGCCGCGTTTTATCAGGCCTAACTCATTTCGAGCGCGTTCTTCAATGGCTTCCATTCCAATTGTCAGATCACTGATATCCGCTTTTAACAACGCATTACGCTGCACCAGGTTGGCATTTTGCTGAGATTGCTTCTCTACTTCCTGCTCTTTGGAAAGATAGTCCGGGATACTGTTTTTGCCGAACCACAGGCGATACTGAAGTAACCCCAATAGTCCTGCTAATACCAGTAAAATCCACTTATCTCGCCACACAGTGCTTACCTGTTTTTGTGTTAATTCCGGCACTTAACCAGTGCGCCGAAATGCATTAAAAATCGATCAGGCTGGGTACTTATCGCCGGCCTGACTGCGGACGCCTTCAGGTTTTAAAGGGGCCGCAGTCAGCACATTATGCCGCGCTCAGTGTTTAACGTCCATCGCCTTTGTTGAACAGTTTGTTGAACAATTTTTCCTTCTGTTTTTCAACAGCATTACTGAGTGTTGTTTTCAGTAATTCGTCCAGAGTGGCGTTATCCTGCTCGCTCGCGCTCAACAATCCTGATAAATCTCCCAGCTCTGCAGACAGGGTAGAAGACTGTTTGGCTACCATTTGCTGAAGGCGGCTGTTTAACTTGTCTAGCTGTGCTTGCTTTTCTTTGTCCAGAGAAGCGAGTGCGGCACTGGCAAGTCGGGTGTCTAGATCAGACGCCAAGCCAAACTTTGGTGATGTCAGATCGCCGGAAATATCCATATTGATGCCCAGATTTCGCAAATCACCCAGCACGGTTGCTACTGCGTTGGTCAATTTATCAGAGCCCGCTGCAGCCATCACGAGTTCAGACAAATCCACCTTGCCGCCACCGCTTAGCTGGTTATCAGTTACCGTTAGTGCACCCGCCGACGCCAGCAATGCTTGCTTAATCGAGGCATCGAGACGTTTGTTTTCTGTTAGCGGAATACTGTCGAGTAGCAATCCGGCTATTTGCCAGGTTTGTTTAGCATCCAGGCCATTTTCATCCAGGAAGAATTCACCTTCGGTGGTGAATTGTTGCTGGCCCTGATTGGCGGCATTCAGTAGAAAGGTGGTAGGGTTGCCAAAGATACTGTGCACGTTAGTGATATTTGTCCAATCGCCGCTTAGCAATGTGTCCTGCCAGTTAACCGAAACGTTGGCCTGACGGATCAGGATCTGCATCGGATCACCTTCCTCGGCGGTTTCGTCTTCCGCGGTAGATTCGCCTTTCAGCATGGGCACAATAATATCAAACGCCGCAAACAGGTATTGGTTGTATTCAGCGGCCTTGGGGCCAAACACGGCCTCGGTTAGCTGCGATAATGCGGCCTGATCGCCAGCATAAACGCCTTTCAGCAACGCATAGTCTTCCTGCGGAGCGGTTTTCAGCGCTTCGAGTGAGGCTGACATGGCTGTTTTGGCCTCTGATGCTTTGTCAGTAAACTCAGCAATAAGCGCTTTGTCTTTCTTTATCGATTCTTTTAACTGTTCCAGTGTCTGCTTGGCTTTTAGTATCGAGGCCGGGTCTTTCAGATCTGTTTCTTTTAATGCTTTAACCTGAGCTTTGTATTGTTCAAGCTTCGCTTTGTCTGGCAGCGCTTTGTAATCTTCCTTCAAGCCTTCGGCGTACGTATTGTAGGTTTGTTGTGCCTGCTCTACGGCAGCAGTGGTTTTCAGAGGTGAACGAGCCAGCAAATCGTCAACTTCTGGCAATGCTTCTTTGGCTTCTGCCAGCAGTTCCTCAAAAGACTGACCTTCTGGTTGTTTTAATACTTTACCCGGGGATTGACGGGGTTGATTGAACGCCACATCGGTTACCGCCAATTGATTCATAATCAGTTGGTTACTGAGCAGTGGCCAGAACTCCACGTCGCCCTTCAACTGGCCGACGACGACCTGATTCGTTTCCGGCTTCGAAGGATTGGTCATTTCAATGGCGGCGATATTGACGCTGAGTGGAAACAGGCTGTGCTCAAACTCACCAATATTTACTTCGGCGCCATAGGACTGGGTGAGTTGGGATTCGAGTACCGATTTAATGAGACTGTCGGCAAACAGCCAGTACAAAACGACCGGTATTAATAATATGGCGAACGTCCAGGTTGCCAGCTTTCCCGCTTTACTCTGCATGAATAACTCCTTGAAAAAATGATGCCCAGGTTACGTTTCCTCCGGCAGTGAGACCTTATTCGACAACCTGTCGCATGAATCACCTTCACATACCGCATTAAACCCGCTGTGCGTCGGGTCTGCCTTGACGCAAAGATAGCAGACCGATAGTGTGGCAACTAAATATTACGATATGACGTAGTTTATCGGCTGGCGGCGTATGTGCAAGCATAGGCGGCATGCGAGCCTTTCGTTAAACTATACGGTTATATGTAACAGGTTCAGTGCCACTGGCAGTGACAACGTAATCAACTACCGCGATGTAGACGGTAAGCATCTTAAAATTTATACGACAGATTGTACACAAAGGGGTTCAATGTTAACGCAACGTACTTTTTCTAACGCCAGTCCTATTCGACAGCTGATTCGGGATTTTTATCGTATTCCTGAAACCGATGCAGTTGACCAGATCTTACCCATAGCGGAAGTTAACCCCAGGGCGCGGAGCCGGGCCTGGGAACGCGCGCGACGGATGGTGTTACAGATTCGCAGGGAGCAGGAAAGTCATGGCGGTGTAGATGCACTGCTTAATGAATATTCATTGTCGACTGCAGAAGGCGTTGTACTGATGTGCCTGGCCGAAGCCTTGCTGCGCGTGCCGGACAAAGCGACCCAGGAAGAACTGATCCGCGACAAGCTGTCGAAAGGGCAGTGGACGCCGCATTTGGGCAACAGCGAATCACTGTTTGTAAACGCGTCTTCGTGGGGATTGTTATTCACCGGCAACATGGTGAACTACGCCGACAAGCGAAAGAGTGAACAATTTGGCCTGCTGAAGAAGACGCTGGGGCGTCTGGGTGAGCCGGTTATTCGCCGTGCAATGAACATTGCCATGAAGGTAATGGGTCGTCAGTTCGTGATGGGGGAAACCATCGAAGACGCAGTTGAACGTGCGCAGGACAAGGAAAAGAAAGGCTACGTTTACAGCTATGACATGCTCGGCGAAGGCGCTCGAACTGCAAGAGATGCAGATCGCTATTACGAATCCTACGTCAAAGCGATTAAGGTGATCGGTAAAGCCGCAGGCGGCAAAGGCCCGCGGAAATCACCGGGTATTTCAGTCAAACTTTCTGCTATTCACCCGCGTTATGAGTTTGTGCAATACGAGCGTGTAATGGCCGAACTGCCAGCCAGACTGAAAGCCCTGTGTCTGATGGCAAAAGAATACAATATCGGATTAACGGTAGATGCCGAAGAAGCAGATCGTCTGGAAACGTCGCTCGATATCATCGAAACCGTATTCCGCGACCCGGATCTGGCCGGTTGGGATGGATTTGGTCTGGCGGTACAGGCCTATCAAAAACGCGCGCTGCACGTTATTGAATGGCTGCGTGAGCTTACCCAGGATGTCGGCCGTAAAATGATGGTTCGTCTGGTAAAGGGCGCGTATTGGGATACAGAAATCAAACTCACCCAAATGGCCGGACTGGACGCCTTCCCGGTATTCACCCGCAAGTCGTCTACCGACGTGTCATATCACGCCTGTGCGAACCGTCTGTTGGCTTACCGGGATACAATCTACCCGCAATTTGCCACCCATAACGCTTACACTGCGTCAGTTATTATTGAACTGGCCGGCGATGACAAACAAGGTTTTGAATTCCAGTGCCTGCATGGCATGGGCGATACCTTGTATGATCAGGTAGTTTCTGAAGAACAAATTCAGTGCCGGGTTTACGCTCCGGTTGGTGTGCACGAAGACTTGCTGGCGTATCTGGTGCGCCGACTATTAGAAAACGGGGCAAACTCTTCGTTTGTCAACGCCATCGTTGACGACAGCAAGCCTGTTGAAGCCTTACTGGAGGATCCGGTAGAGAAAACCCAGCGCCTGACATACCGCTACAATAAGCAAATTCAACAAGCGTCAGATTTATACGCCCCGGAACGTGTTAACTCAAAAGGCCTGGATATCACCGATCTCAATACGGTGAACACGTTGAAATATAGCCTGTCGCGTTGGGCTGAACAGTACCAAATCGACACCAGCGCCGTGCCGGAAGGAGCGGTGGCAGTACTTAATCCGGCTAATCGTCAGGATGCCGTCGGGTATCACCATTATGCCAGTGAGGGTGCAATTCGGACTGCACTGGACACTGCAGACAAAGGGTTTGCGGCCTGGTCGGCGCGACCGGTCAGCGAACGCGCAATGCTGCTGAATCAGTTCGCCGATGCGCTTGAACGCCATTCTGATGAATTGATTGCGCTGTGTATCCGTGAAGCCGGTAAAGTGACACAGGATTCGGTTGACGAGATTCGTGAAGCGGTTGATTTTTGTCGCTACTACGCCGCGCGTGCGGTTGAATTAGGCCAGGATGAACGTTTGGTTCCACGGGGTGTTGTACTGTGCATCAGTCCCTGGAATTTCCCGCTGGCCATTTTCCTTGGTCAGGTTGTGGCGGCGTTGGTTACCGGTAATACTGTGGTGGCGAAACCTGCTGAGCAAACCAGCATGATAGCGGTTCGCGCAGTAGAAATGATGCGTGCCGTTGGTTTACCTGATGATGCCTTGCAATTAGTCATTGCCAAAGGGCCGGATGTAGGCAGTGTGCTGCTGCCAGACGAGCGCATTAAAGCGGTTATGTTTACCGGCTCTACGCAAACAGGTACTTACATTTCAAAAGTACTGGCGCAACGAGGCGGTGAGCAGGTACCTCTGATTGCTGAAACGGGTGGCCAGAACTGTATGATTGTCGACTCAACGGCATTACCGGAACAGGTCGTAGACGATGTAATACACTCAGGTTTCCAAAGCGCCGGTCAGCGCTGCTCGGCTTTGCGCGTGTTATTCGTGCAGGAAGACATCGCCGACACCATTATCAGTATGCTGACAGGGGCTATGAAAGAGCTGCAGATCGGCGACCCTGCCTGGCTCAGCACCGATGTAGGCCCGGTCATTGACGAGAAAGCCCTCAAGTCACTGCAAGAACACGAAGTGTACATGCAGGAAAACGGCAAGCTTCTGTATCAGTCGTCTATGCCGGAAGACTGTACGGCAGGCACCTTCTTCCCACCGACGCTTTATGAGATCAGTGACTTAAGTGTGTTAACCCGTGAGGTCTTTGGCCCGGTTGTACACGTTGTGCGATATAAGGCTAAACACCTGAACAACGTACTTCAGCAAATTAACGACACGGGCTTTGGTCTGACGATGGGGATCCACTCCCGTATTGAAGAACGCGCCAACGAACTCGCAGCACGCTGTCGAGTAGGTAACGTATACGTTAACCGCAACATGATCGGTGCCATTGTCGGCGTACAGCCGTTTGGTGGTCGAGGCTTGTCTGGCACGGGGCCAAAAGCGGGGGGTCCTAACTACCTGCCTCGCCTGATGATGGAAAAAGCCACACCTAAGCCTACGCAGCTGGCCGACGATATCAGTCCGGATAATGCCTTGTCAGGTACTCCTGAACAGGCAAGTCAGGCAGCGACTATTATGCGTAAAGCCTGTGAAGTCGAAGAACTGTGGCGTCATACACCGCTTAACGAGCGTATATCTAAAGTGCGTCAGCTTCTGGCGAAACTGGCAACCGTCGATATCGTTGAAGAGTTGGCTGACGACCTCAACCGCACTCTGGCGTCTGCCCGTTCACAACTGATGAGTATCGAGAAGAAGCTGGCAAAACCCATCACACTGCCGGGGCCGACAGGTGAATCTAACAAACTGTACCTGGAGCCACGCGGTATTCTGGTCTGTTTTGCCGACAAAGAAGTAACCTTTGAATACTGGGCGCTTTCGATTGTAACGGCATTGGCCACGGGTAATTGCGTGGTGTCGGTTGTGTCTGAACTCTTCTACGAAGAAGCGCTGGCAGTGAAAGACAAATTCCAGGCAGTAGGTGCGCCTGAAGCAGTGTTCCAGGTTGCTAAACTGGGTCATTTGGACGCACTGTTAATGGACGAGAAGTTAGCTGGCGTAGTGGTAGACAGTAATACCGAGCGTACGGCCCACATTACGGCCATGCTGGCTGAGCGCGAAGGCGCCATCCTGCCAGTGATCACCGCTGAGTATAATGACAAACTGATTCAGCGACTGATGACGGAGAAGACCATTAGCACCGATACCACAGCATCAGGCGGCAATACGTCACTGATGACCATGGTTGAAGAGGACGAGTAGGTTTTCATCCTGAACGCCAGTCGTTTGTCGCAAAACGATTGGCGGAATCAAAACAGTCTGTAAACTCTAATGCATCAAGGCACAAGTACACACTTGTGCCTTGTTTCGTGTTAGGGGAGTAGCTTTCTCGCAAGAGAGTCGTTATCAACACACTTGGAACGCATTTCCATGGTAACGACGTGGTTGTAGGTCAAGAGGCCTTACAGTTATTAGCAAGACCTAAGACAATAACCGGTCCAGAGCGGGACGCCGGCTGTTGTCTTATGTCTGTACTGTCCCGCCGGAATTATTAATGGAAGCCTTTCTTTCTTCATTAACCACTGTTGCTATTGCTGAAATCGGTGACAAAACGCAACTCCTTTCCTTGTTACTGACCGTCCGGTTTAAAAACAACCTCGCGATTGTCGCAGGAATACTGTTCGCTACACTACTCAATCATGCCTTTTCTGCCTGGGCGGGAATCTGGTTGTCCGCCTGGTTAACTCCCGGGTTAAGTAACGGACTGTTTGCCGGCGCGTTTATTGTTGTAGGGCTATGGTTGTTGATCCCGGATAAAGAGGAGGCGGTAACGTCTTCTTTTGACCGCTACGGCGCTTTTCTGGCTACCTCCGTACTCTTCTTTCTGGCTGAAATGGGTGACAAAACGCAGATAGCAACGGTGTTACTGGCTGGTGAATATCAACACCTTGGCTGGGTAACGCTGGGGACAACGCTGGGCATGATGGCCGCCAACGTGCCGGTTGTTTACCTTGGGGAACCCGTAATGAAAGCTTTGCCGATGAAGCAAGTGCGGCTTGCAGCGTCAACCTGCTTTGTATTACTCGGAGTGTACTGGCTATTCAGAATGTAATGGAATGAATGAACACGCCTGGATGCCAGGCGTGTTGATATGAAGGATTACATCCAGGTGTCGTTGCGGCGTCTGCGCTTAGGAATGAAGGTAACAATAATGCCCAGAAGCACGCCTGCGCCGGCCACAATGCCGCCGTAAGTAAACATACGGTATAGCTCTTCGGTATCCTGAGATTGAATTTGTTCGCTTAGCTGTGCAATTTGTTGCTGTGCTTCTGCCTTGTCAGCTTCAAGTTCGGTGACTTGTTGCCTGGCTTGTGCAAGTTGCTGAGTTAATTTTTGCACTCTCGACGACAGTGTATTGCGTTGCTGTTCGCTTTCGGCCAGGCGCTGACTTAACTCCGGTAACTGAACCCGACGTGACATCGTGTTAATCAGGTATTGGGTTTCTACCCAACCCTGTCGACCGTCACCATCCTGAATTTGCGTAAAGCTGCCATCATCACTACGCTGCAGCACGGTGACCGGTAAGCCTGCCTCAATAGAGCCGATAATGCGGTAATTACGCCCCGCACCAGAATGCATATATACGATCAAATCATCGGCAATATAAGCGCCGGGCTGTTCACTGGTTTCTTGCGCACCTGCTGGCAAAACAACAACCAATAAACCAAAAATAACAGAAAGCAATCGCATAACGTTCCTAACCACCTAAACGAAAGCACTGATGTTAGGGGGTGTTGACCAGAAAGGCAAGCCTGCCAGTCACTTGCTATAACCAGCACGGCAACATTGCCAAAATCCCGATGGGCAGGTAATGTACCAGCCATATACCGCACCGCTATTTTCATAGTACATCACATGTCAGAAACCGAAATTAAATTTGTTGTCCGTGACAACCCGCTGGAAGCGCTAAAAGACGCCGTTTTTCCATTGTTAAAGGAAAAAGGCGTAAACATTGAAGAGCAAGGTCAGTCGTTCTTGCAGAACGATTACTACGACACGCCAGAACATCTGTTTCAGCAACACAAAATCGGTATGCGAGTGCGCGGCGCCAATGGTGAATTTGAACAGACAGTGAAAACCAATGGCAAAGTCAGTGGAGGACTGCATCAGCGCCTGGAGCTCAATGTTCCCCTGGCCAATGAACAGCCCGATTTGACGCTGTTCGAAACAATGCAATGGCCGGAAGGCGAGGATGGGAAGTCGCTGAATACGCGGTTAACCAAACAATTCGGCACACATTTTAGTCGCACTCAATTCGATTTGGTGTTCGAGGATGCCGAGATTGAGCTGGTGGTGGATATTGGTGAGGTAAGTGCACCACAACAGCAAAATGCGTCGCCGATTTGTGAAATTGAACTAGAGCTGAAGCAGGGTAATTTGTTGCGCATGTTCGAGCTGGCTACCCTGTTGCCCGGCAAGTTGCCGGTCAGGCTGAGTGATACTTCCAAAGCTGCGCAAGGCTATCAGTTGTTACATGGCGTACAGAATAAAATTTCGCCGTTGCCAGATTTCTTACCACTAACAGAAAATGTCACAACTGAAGAAGCATTTTGTCAGGCGCTGGCGTGCGGATTACGGCACTGGCAGGTTCATGAACACCTGTTTTTCGAAACCCAGTCACCCAAGATGCTGACCGAAATAACCCGTGCAGTGCGGATGTTAATGCAGACGGTGTCCCTGTATTTACCGGTGCTGCAGTGTCCTGCATTACTGGCGTTGCACAAAAAGCTGATGCGCTATGCAGAAGCCTGGTTATGGCAGGACGACCTGCAAAGCTTGCGAATGCTGCTGTCTAAGAAAAGCCTCTTCAATAAACGCTTGTCGCGTTATCCGGCGTTGTTGAGCTATTTACAGGGACGGCAAGCCGGTTTGTTGCAGGCGCACGATCCGCAAAGCAAGTTATATGAGGACACACCGTCTCTGCTGAAATTGTCAATTGCGCAGATTCTGCAAGAGAAACCCTGGCGCGGGGCTGCCACCGGATATGACTTACCGCTGATGGAACATGCCAAGGGCTGGTTGTCACAGGGATGGCAGACTATTCAGCAGTCCATGCCTATTCAACGCCAAATGCATGCGGCAAACTATACCTCGGTTGAAGTGTTGTTACGTCAGACCTTGTTCAACGGCTTTTTAGTAGCCGACTTATTTGCGCATTCACGCGGTCATTTTCGCGCGCCCTGGCTGGATATTCTGACCGGCATCGACGAGCTGAATGCATTATTACTGCTGAAAAAATCGGTGTTTGATGCGGAGTTAGCTGAGCAGCGCGAGTTGCTGGAGTGGGTTCAGGAAAAAACACAGAACCTGCTTCGCGTGATGGAGCGGAGCCGGCAGGCTGCAATGTCGGGGGAGATTTACTGGTAATGGACAACCCCAATGAGCTTATCTAACGATTCGGTAGCCGTGTGGGTGGCAGCGTTGCTGACCTGTATATGGTTAGTGATGCTGGCTGTCACACTGAAACAAAAAGCACTGCCCGTTGGCAATGGCGGCCGGATGTTAATGTTGCTCAGTTGGCCGCTATTGGTTATTAGCGAACTCTGGGCGCTGGGGTTTGGACAGGGGCATTCCTTAATTAGCCTGGTTGTGCTGATCGTTGCACCGCTTCAGCTCATGGGTTTGCAAATGACTACCATGGCTTTATTGTGGCGCAAGCCTCGTTATGCACGCTGGCCACACGCGCTCGTTGCCACTGTGTTGCTGGCATTACTGAGCTATCAAATGTGGGCTTTCATGGCCGACATGCCGGGTTGGCATGGCCTGGTTCCTTACGGCGAACCCCTGGTGTACTGGCCAGTGTATGCCAGCTGTTTGCTGATTGCGTTTGCGATGCTGTATACCGCCATTATGCAGGTTGAACATATCCAGCAGTACCATCATGACTTACCTCTTCAGGTTGTCGATACACAACACTACAAAATAAAAGGCGTGGCTGGCGCATGCGGTTTTACCGTGGGGGTTGCCTTCTTCCTGGTCGTGATCACGGTCCTGGTGGGGATTGGCATTTTTCCCTTTGAAAGCTGGCTGGCCTGGTTTCATTGTGGTGTGGCAAGCAGCATGTTGGTGGTGTTAGCTAATTTGTGTCGCAGACAACAAACCTCGCCGTCGCCGTTTGATCACGCTGCGCTGGAAAACGCACCAGTATTGACCGATGCCAAAGCCCAGGCAATAGTAAAACAGGCCGATTCGGTAGTGATTGCCTCAAAAGCTTACAAGCAGGTAGGGTTAACGCTGGAGTCCTTTGCGCGTCAGGCAAAGTTAGACCCTACGATATTGTGCCTGGCGTTGTTGAAGGTGAAGAAGCAGCACTTCAGAAATTACATGTATCAGTTCAGAATGAAATACGCCAAACAGCTGTTGCTGCGCTCTGATATCAAACTTGACCAGGTTGCCAAACGCCTGCAGCTAGGCAACAAAGGCACAGTGAGTCACACGTTTTTAAAATATCTGGAAAGTAAGCAATAGTCCGCAACAAGCGCATGCAATCCACTTTTAAACCGCGCTTTTTTGCTCAGGCGTACATAGCGGCAAATTTATCTGCCAGTGCGTCCAGGCTCTCCTTATGAGCCGGATCGGGCTCGATACATTCGATTGGGCACACAGCGACGCAACTGGGTTCATCATAATGACCCACACATTCCGTGCAGCGTGACGGATCAATCTGATAAATCTCAGCGCCCATGCTAATTGCTTCGTTGGGGCACTCCGACGGACACATATCACAATTTATACAGTCATCTGTAATCAACAATGCCATAACAATATCCTCGTCGATGGTAAGCAGGCGGTAGATGTTGTCAGAAATGTATATAAGCAGTAGTGAATATGCAAAGCCTATTCGTGGCAGGCTTGATACAGGTCAATAGCAACCAAAGTGCTGCTGCAAAATACCCTGGGTAAACTCTTTTCGCAGGTAAAAACCGCGAGGGCGGGTTTTGATTCTTTGGCCTTCCGGACCAAGCGCATCGGCCAGCACTTTTCCGCTCGCGGCTTTGGGGCGCAACTGCATAAAATCGCCATGACGGGCAGTAATGGACTCTACCTGTCCCAGTGCAATCATCTCGGTCAGCAGTTCCCAGTCGCGCTGCAATTGCTGATCCTGATGCTCAGAAGGCTGCCAGATAAACGGTGTCGCAATTCTGCGTTGTGCAACCGGGATGTCGCGTTGGCCTTCGACAGGGACCCACAACACGCATTGCAATTTGTTCCGCACATTGCTGCGCTGCCAATTCATCATGGGCGCAGGTATTAAGGGGGCGTAGCACACGTAGGTGGTTTCAAGCGGCATGCCGTTTGCGTCGATAGGCAGGGTTTTTAATTCAATGCCTAACTCCGGAAAGTCCTGAGTTGGCTTTGAACCCGCAGTGGCACCCAGCCATAGTTCAATTAATTGCCCGGTCCAGCCTTTCTGGCGTTTAAAGTTATCGGGGATAGCAATGTTGGCAAGGTGGGCGAGTTCGCCCAGGCTCAGGCCGGCAATGCGTGCTGCCCGTGACTCCAGGTCGTCACTATCCCGTGGTGCGCTGGTGGGTACTTGCAAACCCTCTACCTCTTGTTTGTGTGTTCATAGCCCGGTTAACCGGGTACAAAACGCTGTTCTGTCACTTGTCTGCTCCTGTCATTATTTACCTAATATTGTGGTTGGCGAATGACGGAGTGGGGAATCTTCTGTGTGGGTTGGTATTAATACTTTGAATGCACAAAAGATTGTGAAAGAATGCTAACACAGAAAAATATAAAGTGCCCTGGAGTCTGAGTGATAGATACCGATGGATTCCGTGCGAATGTGGGCATAGTGATTTGCAACAAAATGGGTCAAGTATTTTGGGCAAGGCGTTATGGTCAGCATTCATGGCAGTTTCCTCAAGGCGGAATAGATGAAGGGGAAACTGTAGAACAGGCAATGTATCGAGAGCTGAATGAGGAAGTCGGCCTCACACCCAAAGACGTTAGCATTTTGAATGTGACGCGCAACTGGGTGAGATACAAACTACCAAAGCGGTTAATTCGCCAAGGCAGTAACCCTGTTTGCATCGGACAAAAACAGAAATGGTTTTTATTGCAGCTCGACTGCCATGAAAAGGAAGTCGACGTGCTCAAAACCGGCCACCCGGAGTTTGATGACTGGCGCTGGGTAAGCTACTGGTATCCGATTCGAAATGTAGTGTCGTTTAAACGGGACGTATATCGACGTGTGATGAAAGAGTTTTCTGGCACCGTTATGAATATGCAACCCCGCTATAATAATCAGTCAAAGCAGAATCGTCGCCGGCGTCGCGGCTAAAGGAAAAGTGTGGCGGGAACACGAGGTGAAAAGGGCAGTATCCTTACTGTCTTAAAAAGCATTGTTCAGGAGGTTAACCAAATACCCCGGTTAACCGATGCTTTGTTTCGCCTAGCTGTCAGAGTTAAGGAAACCATGCAGGTAGACTCCTGCTCTATCTATCTTGCCGACTATACCAATCAGGAATTCATATTAAAGGCCACCGATGGCCTGGCAGCAGATGCCGTTGAACGCGTGCGAATTGGTTTTTCTGAAGGTCTGATTGGTCTGGTTGGTCAGCGAGAAGAACCGCTAAATATCGAAAACGCCCACCAGCACCCGCGTTTTAAACATTATCCCGAAGTTAAAGAAGAGCATTATAACGCTTTCCTGGGTACTCCCATTATTCACCAGCGCAAGGTGCTGGGCGTTATTACTATGCAGCAAAGCGCGATGCGCAAATTCAGCGAAGATGAAGAAGCGTTTCTGGTTACGCTGGCTGCACAGATTGCGCTTGAGATTTCCAATGCCGAAACCCGTGGGGCACTGAACCCGCATGCGGGTATGTATGTCGGCGCGATGCAAAAGAACGTTCGTGGGATTCCAGGTTCGCCAGGATTGGCAATGGGCGTGGGATACTCTCCTCATGCTGCCTATACACTGAATACCTGGATTGTTAAGCAAAGCGACAATACACAACAGGAAATTGACTACTACCGCAAAGGGGTCGAAATTACCCGTACGCAGGTGGAGGCGTTATCTGACCGACTGGAAGGCCAGGTGCCTGATGATGTCCGGGCCATCTTTCAGCTTTATCACCAGTTGCTCGACGCCAATAGTCTTGGGCGAGAAGTCGAGACCAAAATTCGCGAAGGCTGGGATGCAGCGTCGTCACTCAAACTGGTTGTAGAAGCCTATGCTGCCCGGTTTGAAGCAATGGAAGACCCGTACATGCAGGAACGGGCCATCGACATTGTTGACTTGTCGAACCGGATTTTGCTGAACATCCTGGCAGAAGTGAAAGGTAAAGCGGTTACCGACCGCGACCGTCCGCAACAAGCCTGTATATTGGTGGCAGAAGAGGTGTCAGCCCCCATGTTGGCGGAATTCCCCCGAGAGTTCTTAGCTGGGATTATCTCGGTCAGAGGTTCGAATAACTCACATGCCGCCATTTTAGCCCGTGCCATGGGTGTGCCTGCAGTAATGGGCTGTCAGAATGTGTCGCCTACGCTGTTAGAGCACAAGGAAATTTTGCTCGACGGTTACGCCGGTGAAGTCATTGTTTCACCTGAAAAGGCGATTCGCGCTGAATTCAGTCAGTTAATTGAAGAAGAGCGGGTCCTGTCTGAGCGCATCGACAGTGAAGCCGGCGAAGCCTGTGAGACACAAGATGGGTGTCATGTATCACTGATGGTCAATGCGGGCCTATCTACCGAACTGGAAACCGCATCGGCCTCATCTGGTCAGGTAGGGATTGGTCTCTACCGCACCGAAATACCTTTTATGTTACGCGAGCGCTTTCCGTCGGAAAGCGAACAGGTTGCCTTGTACCGGAAAATTCTGGAGAGTGCGCCGAACAGTGAAATCGCGATGCGGACACTGGATGTCGGGGGCGATAAGCCGTTACCGTATTTTCCGATAACAGAGGAAAATCCGTTCCTGGGATGGCGGGGGATTCGCTTAACTCTGGATCATCCGGAAATCTTCTTAGTACAGATCCGCGCCATGTTACGCGCCAGTATCGGGCTGAAAAACCTTAGTATTATGCTGCCCATGATTTCCAGTGTGGCAGAAGTAAATGAGGCACGCCGCCTGGTTGAACAGGCTTTCTTTGAAGTTGAAGAAGAAGCCAGACATCAGAATGTAACGCTGCATCGCCCGCGTCTGGGGATCATGCTCGAAGTGCCGTCGGTGCTTTATCAACTGCCGCAACTCGCCAAGAAAGTCGATTTCTTCTCGGTGGGCAGCAACGATTTAACCCAGTATTTACTGGCAGTGGATCGAAACAATTCCCGTGTCGCCAGTTTGTACAACAGCTATCACCCCGCTGTGTTGTCGGCCCTATACGACATTGTTAAGCAAGCCGATCAGCATCAGGTACCGGTATCGATTTGTGGCGAAATCGCCGGCGAACCGGGTGGCGCGGTATTACTGATGGGCATGGGGTATCGCAAGCTTAGTATGAATGCCTTCAACCTGCGTAAAATTAACTGGGTGATCCGCAACGTTAACCTCACTGAAGCGCAATCGTTGCTGTCGTGTGCGCTAACATCAGACAGCTACGAAGAAGTCTACCACCACATCAATCAATACCTTGAAAAGCGCGGGCTGGGAGGCCTGGTCAGGGCGGGTTCCTAACCCCTATTCTCATTCTCAATAAAGTATGATTTGATAGCGCTTACAGTGCGACAAATTTTTGGCAGGGCGTGTTAAAAAACTGACACAACACGTCTGACGAAGTGTGATATGCTTGCTGCCGAAAAGTAGGAGTGAGCTGGTGGATGCGCTAATTATCATATTCTTGAGTTGTATGGCGCTTGGTATGTTAACCGGAACACTTGCCGGTATGCTGGGCATCGGAGGCGGTCTAATCATCGTACCCGTGCTGACAGCACTCATGACCAGCGTAGGCAATATCGACGCACAACTGGCTATGCCAATGGCAATTGCCACGTCGTTATTTACGATTATTGTGACAGGTTTCTTCTCTGCCAGAGCACATTACCAATTGGGTAATATTGTACCGCGGGTAATTCTCTGGTGTGGCGCGGGTATTGCGTTTGGCGCAATTGCCGGGGCACAAATAGCAAGCCTGATGCCGGCTGATTTGCTACAAACTGTGTTTGCTGTATTGGTTATCGGCATTGCTGCACAAATGGTTTTCGGCAAGCGCAAAGCGTCGCGCTTCGTTGCAACGCCCGCAATTTTGGTTGCGGTGGGGTTAGTAACCGGGATCATATCTGCGCTGATGGGCATTGGTGGCGGCGCATTACTGGTACCAGCCCTGGTCTGGTTTCAGGTACCGATCCGACAGGCTATTGGCTGCGCAGCGCTAAGTGGCTTGGTAATAGCCTTGTTCGGCACAGGCAGTTTTATTATTGCAGGTTGGGGTTTACCGCAGCTGCCCGATTGGGCGCTGGGCTACGTTTATTTACCTGCCGGCGTGGGCATTATGGCTACCTCGGTGTTTACCGCTGGTTTTGGTGCCAGGTTGGGGCAAACAATGCCCACTGATTTATTGAAAAAGATTTTAGCCGGCATACTGGTCTTAGTTAGTATCCGCATGATTATGGGAATGGAATAGTTACATGGGTGGAACAGAGTATCTGGTTTTTCCAAATATCGATCCTGTTATTGTCAGCTTGGGACCATTGAGTGTTCGCTGGTATGGCATGATGTATCTGGTGGGCTTTATTGCCGCTTATTTGTTAGCAAAAAAACGCCTGCCGCAGTCACCCTGGAATCAGGAGCAGCTCAGTGATTTGCTGTTTTGGGGATTTGTCGGTGTCATCATTGGCGGTCGCCTGGGCTATGTCTTCTTCTATCAATGGGACATGTTTATCAGTGATCCCGCCTATTTATTTAAAATTTGGACCGGCGGAATGTCCTTCCACGGTGGTCTGCTTGGCGTTATTGGCGCAATGGTTTGGCAGGCAAAGCGGTTAAACAGCTCTTTGCTGGAAGTCGGAGATTTTATTGCGCCACTGGTGCCGATTGGGCTGGGTGCCGGACGAATCGGTAACTTTTTGAACGCGGAATTATGGGGGCGTCAAACCGATGTGCCCTGGGCTTTTGTGTTTCCAGGCGCAGGCCCTGAACCCAGACACCCGTCACAGCTATATGAGTTCGCATTGGAAGGCGTATTGTTGTTTATTATTCTGTGGCTGTACTCTGCACGGCCTCGTCCTACTGGTGCTGTCGCAGGTCTGTTTCTGGTCGGATATGGTGCGTTTAGATTCATTGTAGAGTATTTCAGAGAACCCGATGCACATATAGGTTTGTATCAGATAGGGTTGAGCCAGGGGCAACTACTATGTCTGCCGATGATCCTTGCCGGATTATGGTTAATGGTGATGGCTTACCGCAAGGGTAGCGTTGCTACCGCACAGGCAAAACAAAACTAGAATAAATTCAAATTATGAAAGAATATTTAGCGTTGATGCGCCATGTGAAAGAGCATGGAATTAAAAAAGAAGACCGCACGGGTACCGGTACAATTAGCGTGTTTGGGTATCAAATGCGCTTTGATTTGGCAGATGGATTCCCGCTGGTTACCACCAAAAAATGTCACCTCCGCTCGATCATCCATGAATTACTTTGGTTCCTGAAGGGCGAAACTAACATCGCCTATCTGAAAGAGCACGGTGTCTCAATTTGGGATGAGTGGGCAACTGATGAGGGTGAACTGGGCCCGGTTTACGGTCACCAGTGGCGCAGCTGGACTGGCGCCGATGGACAAGTTATCGACCAGATCAGTGATGTCATTCAACAAATTAAAACAAATCCGGATTCACGTCGCTTGATTGTCAGTGCGTGGAATCCGGCTGTTCTGCCCGATACCTCAGTCTCCCCCAAAGAGAATGCGGCAAATGGAAAACAGGCGCTGCCACCCTGCCATACGTTATTTCAGTTCTACGTGCTGGACGGCAAGTTATCCTGTCAGCTGTATCAGCGCAGCGGTGATGTATTCCTTGGCGTGCCTTTCAATATAGCCAGCTATGCGTTACTGACTTTAATGGTCGCACAAGTTTGCGATCTTGAGCCTGGTGAGTTTATTCATACACTGGGTGATGCGCATTTATACCTGAACCATCTGGAACAAACTGATCTGCAGTTAAGCCGAGAGCCATTTGCGCGTCCGCAAATGCGGATTAATCCTGAAGTGAAAGATATTTTTGGGTTTACCTACGACGATTTTACGTTGGAAAACTATCAGGCCCACCCTCACATCAAGGCGCCGGTCGCAATATAAGGCTTTAGGGAATGAGCAAAACGAACGTATTAATCTGTGACGATTCAGGGTTTGCGCGAAAACAAATGGCGCGTTCTATCCCGGATGGCTGGGATGTCGATATCCATTATGCAGAGCACGGTGAGCAAGCGCTGGAACAAATCCGCGCGGGCAACGGCGATGTGATGTTTCTCGATCTTAATATGCCGGTGATGGATGGTTATGAAACCATGGACGTTATTCGGCGTGAGGATCTGCCCTGTCTGGTTATTGTGGTTTCCGGTGATGTGCAGGAAGAAGCGCGTTCGCGTATGTTAGCCATGGGGGCACTGGACTTTATCCGTAAACCGATCGACAACGAAAAGCTTATCACATTGCTAAAGCAATACGGCATTTACACTGGCGACGGCAACGCGGAGAAACGCAAGAAAGTAAACCTGTTGGCAGCCAGTAGTGAGAACGAAAAGTTCGACGCTTACCGGGAAATGGTAAATGTAGCCATGGGGCGCGCGGGTGAGAACCTGGCAAGCTTGTTAGGCGAGTTTATTGACCTGCCTATTCCCAACGTTAACGTCATCGAAAATAACGAACTGCATATGGCGATTGCAGAAGTGAATCGCAACAACAGTGTCTCGGCTGTGTCAAAAGGCTTTGTGAGTGCCGGTATCAATGGCGAAGCATTGGTAATTTTCAACGACACGGATTTTGACAATATCGTTGAGCTGCTCAATTACGATCAGTTAAGTGCCGCGCCAGCTCAGCTGGAAGCACTGATGGATATTTCGAATATTCTGATTGGTGCTTGCCTGAATGCGTTATCCGATCAACTCAACGTTACGTTTAGCCACAGTTCACCGATTATTCTCGGGCGCAACCGTGACCTCGACAGCATGTTAACCACGACCAAACAACGCTGGCAACGCATCATGGCGATCGAGATTGGCTACGCCATTAAGCATAAGAATATTCATTTTGACTTGTTGTTGCTGTTCCCAGATACATCAATGGAACGCATTTACTCTAGACTGGTTGATATTGAGGAGTAAACCGTGACATCTGACGTTTTAGAAGAATTAAGCCGCCAGCACTGGATGCACGACCTGCTCAGTTCACTGGAAGTGGGTATCGTGGTACTGGACAGGGAATTTAAGGTTGAAGTGTGGAACCAGTTTATGGAAAACCACAGTAACCTGCGTCCCAGTCAAATCGTTGGCACCTGTCTGTTCGATAGCTTTCCGGAAATCAGTGCCGACTGGTTGAAAGTAAAAGCCGATCCCGTTTTCAATTTGAAAACACCAGTATTTTTAATTTGGGAACAACGACCTTATTTGTTTAAGTTTGGTTGTAACCGCCCGATCACCTCTGAGCTGGATTTCATGTACCAGAACGTGACTTTGTTTCCGTTGTCATCACTGACCGGCAAAGTAGAGCGTTTGTGTATGCTGGTGTATGACGTAACCGACCAGGCGACAGGCCGCTTGCATATCGAAGGCCTGAACGAAAAGCTTACCAATGTGAGCCGTTTGGACGGGCTGACAGGCCTCTATAACCGACGCTATTGGCAGGAGCGATTTGAAAAGCAGTTTAAACTAGCCAGACGACGGGGTGCGCCCGAAACCGCAATTATGCTGGACATCGACCACTTTAAATTAGTGAATGACACTTACGGCCATCAGGCTGGAGACAAAGTCATTCAGGCTTTGGCGAACGTGATTAAGCAGTGCGTTCGTGAAACCGATTTAGCCGGTCGTTACGGTGGGGAAGAGTTCGCCGTGATCCTGACCGACGCAAAACTTGATGATGCGTTACAGGTCGCTGAGCGTATTCGTCGTGCAGCTGAGGCTACTGTGGTAGAGCATGAAGGTCAGAACATTACATTCACAGTAAGCCTGGGGCTTTCAGAGTTTAACGAATCATTCGACAACGAAATGCAATGGCTTGACCGCGCCGACCAGGCTCTTTACAAAGCCAAAGAAGGCGGTCGTAATCAGGCGGTGAGTTTATAGTCTTTGTTGACAGTCACGATAAGCGGGGCTTATCGTGACGTTTCCACTTCTGCAATTTTATCTTTCAGTGACGTTAAAATGATCAGGCTCGGGATCACCATCAGTGCCGTGATCACAAAGAACAGCGCCCAGTTTCCTCCTAGCCCATCCACTAACATACCACTACTAGAAGCCAGCAAAGTGCGGCTTAGCACGCTCAATGACGCCATCAGTGCATACTGCGTTGCAGAGAAGGCACGGTTACACAGCAAGGATATAAACGCGACCATGGCCACGGTTGCCCATGCAGAGGTGAATCCGTCCAGAATAATCGTGACCACAAACCAGCCTTTGTGTGGTCCCACAACAGCCATTAAAGCAAACAACAGGTTACTGGCTGCCATTGCAATACCCGCAATGAGTAACCCCCGGAAAATACCATAGCGGATATTTACCATGCCGCCTAATATCGAAAAGATGATAGTGACCCACCAATTAAGCAATTTTGAGTAGGTGCCGATCTCGGTATTGCTGAATCCTATTTCCTTGTAGAACACGATACTCATTCGACCGAGGAAGGCCTCACCAATCTTGAACAGAAAAATAAAGCACAGTAGTTTGACGGCCAGCCTGGCGCCGCTACGCTGAAAAAATTCGCGGAATGGCTCTATCAGAGTGAGCAGCAGCCATGCAGAAAGCTTGTTGAAGGCTGACTGCGAATCGCCAGCCAGTGCACTGTATCGCGCTTTTGCTTCGCGCAACAACGCGTCGCGATCGATATCCGGTTCCTTTGCTAGCAGGGTGGCAATAAAACACATCACCATTATCGCGGCCAGCACCAGATAAATCATTTGCCAGTGCCAGCCGGGCAAATCGGCTAACAAAAAAGGAATTGCACCCAGACCGCCATAGCCAGTCCACCATCCGGCTGTAGCCAGAGATGAAGCGGCAGACATGGTGTCTTTTTCCTGCTCACCAATGACATCAATCCGGTAAGCATCAATAGCAATATCCTGCGTTGCCGACGCAATTGCAATGAACAGTCCGCACAGGGCGATGTAGAATAAATCAACCTGCGCATCGAGACTCGACATCCACAGACAGCAACCAATAATGACCCACTGCATCTGAGCGATCCAGCCTCGCCGCTGACCTAAAAAAAGCGGTTTGATACGGTCGATAAGGGGCGCCCATAACCAGTTAAATGAATAAACTGCAAATATGGCACCGAACAGGCCAATGGCGGACCGGGACAGGGACTCGTCTTTGAGCCAGGCGGATAATACTGAACCAATCATCAGCCAGGGGAAGCCACTGGCAATGCCAAATACAAAAACGCTGATCAAACGCTTGTCGCGAAATGAAGCAAATGTGGTGGACACCGAATCCTTTCCTCACCGATGGATTATGAGCTGATGAATGTGATCATGTATGAAGCGAGGTAACAAGTCCAGTAAACTGTAGCCTGTGATGCGAGACAGGTAAAAGGGGAATGGTTACCCCTTTATGCCCGTTAAGGTCTGATGCCAATGCAGTCAAACGGAAAGACCGCGTCGCCCTGTAGAAACCGTACGCACTGCTTCAATTCGTCTCGCAGAATGGTGTCGTGTAGCAGCTGTTCGTCACGCCAGTAGTGAATCTGGTGCAACAAATGCCAAAAGACTCTTTCCCTGTGAGAATAAGGTTCAGAATCTTCACAGCGATACAACGACCATTCTTCCAGCGTGTCCCAAAAGAAATAATTGAGCTCGCGATAGTCAAGCGCGCCATTCCAGAATGCTTGCAGGTAACAACACAACTGACGGGACTTTTCTTCAATAAATGGAGTAATACTCACGCCGCTGTTCCAAGAATTCAACACTCTGTGAGTATAGTTCAATATTGTCAGAAAGCTGCAAATTGTGAACAAAGATCACAACGAGGGTATTAAAGAAAATAACTACCAGCCTAAGTATCTCAACCAACTGTATATTTCTTGTCCAAGCCAGGCGCCGGTTGGGTTGGGTAGTGATGCGCCGGCATTACCGAGTCCGACAGTGGGGAACAGTTGGCGCTGTCGGTAGTGACGTTTCAGGCTGACTTTGGCGGCAGTCTGACGGGCATCCGCAGTGGATGATTGCCATTGACTGAGCATCGGCATATTCAGGTCCAGAACAGGGTAACTGCTTTGCGCCAGCCAGTCGATCAGTTGCTGATTTTTGTCATGCTCGGGCCAAAACGCGCCGAGGCTAACCAAGGTGTCAGGCATGTCCAGGGCCCCACGTTGAAATGCATCTATGAGTACTGCGCTGGTCATGCCTTCCGCAATCACAAATGTGTAGCCGCGATGTTGTTGTGCATAGCCGTATGCAGCATTGGTTAGGCCCAGTATGCTGGTATAAAAACTGTCGTAGTCCGGTGTCATGCTGGTGGTGTTATCAATAGGTTTAGGCGGCGCATCTGGCGTGTCTGAAGGGGTAACAGCAGGGCGCTCAACCGGAATGAGTAAACAATGCCAGCCCTTCTCAGTAAGCGTGTCGGCCAGAATGAGCCCACCATCCAGATTAAGAGACTGGGATTCAGCGTCGACTAGAACAATCGCTACACCGCGGCTTAACGGGTGCCTGGAAGACAGTGTCACAGCTGGAATTTGCTTATCCAACACAGTTAATTGGGTAATTTGCTGTTCGGGAAAATAGCGCGCAATATCGTCAGCCACAGCACCATAAGCTGTACACGCTATTGCATTCAAGCATAGCGCAGATAAGAGAATTATGACTTTGGTTATTTGCATTTACCCGTTCAATGACTGAGGTGATTATCAGTATAGTTGTATCGGCAGAACAGGGTAAAAGTTAATCTTTGTCTGCACTAAACGGCGAAGGTGTGTAGTGACCAAAGGGCAAGGGCGCTGAAAAGCACATTTGTTCGTTGCGAGAGGGGTGCGTAATGATTAACGACTCGGCGTGGAGCTGTAACCGACTTGCTTTTGCTAACCCCTCAGGCGGGTTGTAAAGCCTGTCGCCCAGAATGGGGTGGCCTAAAGCAAGCATATGCACCCGTAGCTGATGAGAACGACCGGTAACAGGGCGAAGCTCCACTAGCGCTTCATCGTCTGATGCGCTAATAACCTGATAATGCGTTAGGGCGGGTTTTCCGTGCTCATGGCTAACCATTTGTTTCGGGCGGTTGGGCCAGTCACAAATGAGCGGTAAGTTGATCTCACCACTGGGTTGTTCAGGCACACCCAGTACACGCGCGTAGTAGCGTTTCGCCGTATGTCGTGTTTCGAACTGACGGGACAGGTGCTTGTGACTGGCTTTGTGTTGGGCAATCACAATCACTCCGGAGGTCGCCATGTCGAGGCGGTGCACAATGCGCGCTTGGGGAAAGACAGTTTGAATCCGTGAGGCCAGTGAGTCGCGATGCTCAATAGCCTTACCTGGCACGGTTAACAACCCGCTGGGCTTGTTCGCTACGATAATGTCGTCATCGTGGTACAACAAGCTCAGGTAAGGTGAAACCGGCGGATTGTAAACAAAGTCCGGGTTGGCACTCACGGATTGTTCACCAGTATGCGAACGGCGTCTAATTGCACATCGCAGTTTTGTAGCACGTCGGTAAGCGCAGCGATTTGCTGTTCGATGAATTCAATTTCACTGTCGCGAATCGCTGGATTTTGCTTTTGCAGGTCTTTTAGCCGTTGTGCCTCACTGCCCAACGACTGCTGCATGCGCTGCAACGCGTCCTGCAAAATATGGTTGGCGTGCTGATGGGCCTGATCCCGGGCGCGTTCCAGTAGCTGTTGCAGTTGTGGTGTCAGCGCCTGAATTAACTGCTGGGCAATTTTACGGCCAACGGGTCTGAGCGACTGATTTAACAGTTCGGTATGTTGCCCTTTTACGTCCAGACACAAACGAATGGGCGTGGGTGGCAGGAAGCGCTCTAATTGCAACTTTGCGGGGGCTTTACCCGACAGTACAAACAGGGTCTCTACAAAATAAGCACCTTTAGGTTGTTCTTTGTCGGCAATAAAGCCAACGCTGCTCTTTCCATGAACGTCAGTGAGTACTAACTCAATAGCGTTGTGAATAAGCGGGTGATCCCATGTCAGGAAATGCACATTTTCCAGGGTAGTGGCAGTACGACGGCGATAGGTCACTGTCATACCTTCCGGATCAAGTCCTGGCAAGTGGCCAATCATCGACTCAGTCGGACGTAGAATAAAACAGTCCTGGCCTTTTTCTTCCTGAGCAATACCGATAGAGTCAAACAAACGGCCTGCCAACTTGGGTAAATCAGCGGCGCTGTCCCGGGCTATGATTTGCTCCAACAGGCTATCAACTCTGCCCACACCAGCGGCATTAAGCTCCAGTAGTTTGTCTCGCCCTGCGTCGAGTTTGGCTTTCAATTCGTTGTTCAGGGTATGGCTCTGACTTACCAGCGTGTCAATCAATGCACTATCATCTGGCATCAAACACGCGGTGATCAGCATTTCTTCCACGTCTTCATAAACTTTACCACCAGTCGGGCAGGTTTGCTCGAATGCATTCAGACCCTCGTGATACCACTTCAGCAGCACGGCCTGAGCGGAGTGCTCAATAACCGGTACATGGATCTGCACATCCTGGGTTTGCCCGATGCGGTCCAGTCGACCAATGCGCTGTTCCAACAGGTCCGGCGTAAGCGGTAAGTCGAATAACACCAGGTGATGAGCGAACTGGAAGTTACGGCCCTCACTGCCGATTTCGTTACACAATAATATCTGCGCGCCGTCTTCCGGGTCAGCAAAGTAGTGAGCCGCTTTGTCGCGATCCACAATACTCATGCCTTCGTGGAACACCGCCTGCCTTATGCCGGTTTTAACCCGAATGGTTTCGGCTAACTGCTGGGCTGTGGCTGCACTTGCACAAATCAGCAGCACTTTGGCGGGTTTGACCGTCGGTAAGAATTCGAGTAACCAGCTAACCCTTGGGTCTTCATTTAACCACTGCTCTGTTAATCCCGGCTGACGCTCCGGAAACAGTGCGGAAGACAATGAATCAATAGCGTCTACCGGATAGCAATTCGGTCGGGGTAGTGCATAGCTGTGTAATTGCCTTGCTGGAAAGCCTTCAATGGCTGCGCGTCGGTTGCGGAACAACAATCGGCCGGTACCGTGACAGTCAATTAGCTGGTGTAGTAAAGCGTCGCGGGACGCAGTGTCATTTACATCGTCAAACTGACTAACGATTTCCGGGGCCAGTGCCTGCAATGCTTTATAGGCGTCGTCTGTTAATGGCTCACCATCAATCAGTGGAGCAACCGCATCTGCTAATGCGGCGTATTGTGACTCTTCCTCAAGGAACGTTGCATAGTCATAAAAACGCGCCGGGTCGAGCAGGCGCAAACGGGCAAAGTGACTTTCATGACCCAATTGGTCCGGGGTGGCGGTAAGCAGTAATACACCCGGGGTGGCCTGAGCCAATTGCTCTACCAACTGGTATTCTTCCGAAGGCGCATCAGCCGACCAGGCAAGGTGATGGGCTTCATCCACAACCATGAGATCCCAGCTTGTTTGCTGAATTTGCTGCTGGCGTTTAGGGTGTTGAGTCAACCAGTTAAGTCCGCAGAGTATGAGCTGATCGTTGTCGAACGGATTGCTGCCTTCTTCACTTTCTTCCAGTGCCACACAACGGCTTTCATCGTAAATAGCAAAGGCTAGATTTACCCGGCGCAGCATTTCAACCAGCCACTGGTGAATGAGCGTGTCTGGCACAATAATCAGAACGCGGCCAGCTCGACCGGTTTGAATTTGCTGGTGGATAATAAGCGCAGCTTCAATGGTTTTACCCAAGCCCACTTCATCGGCCAGCAGTACGCGGGGCGCGTGACGACGGCCTACTTCAGAGGCGATGTGCAACTGATGGGGAATGAGTTCGATACGGGCACCCACCATGCCGATAGTGTCTGATTGCGCGTGCTGATGCTGGCTGCTTAGCGATGCCTCACGGACGTCGAACCAATTAGGGTGGTCGAACTGATAGTTAAACAACCGCTTCTCAGGTTGATTCAGACGAATGTGGTGATCGAGATTGGGCTCAGCCAGCGTGACTGACTGCTTGGTGTCTTCGCGCAGCCCCTGGTAAATCAGTACACCCTGCTGTTCGCTGACGGTGTCGACACACATGCTCCAGCCTTCCTGAGATTTCACGGTTTCGCCAGGTGTAAAAACCAGGCGCGTGAGCGGGGCATTGTCTTTTGTGTAAATGCGGCTCTCGCCCGTGGCGGGGTATAAAACTTCGATTGATCGAAAATCTACCCGAATAATGGCGCCCAGGCCTAAGTCGGTTTCAGTGTTACTTAGCCAGCGCTGACCAATGGCGTATTGTGTGTCGGAACTCATCTCAATTACTACTCCGTGATAACGGGGGGCGTATTGTACTTATCCATCTGCGACCTGTCTTGTTCAATATAGCAATCTTGCGGAATTACGCGTACTCGGTCGACGTTTTGATAGTCCCTGAAGATAATTTTTACATTTTTTGCGCGAAAATAAGTGAATAAGTTAGCAAACTGGATTATGGTGGAATTGTAGGTCGATGTGATGCGGAGTATAACGGTCAAAATCGGCACTTGGTTCTCCGCTCACACTGACCCTGTTAGCGCGTCGTTGTACAGACGAGCTTGGTTATGTTCATTGGAGTGACGGATGCCAAGAAAATCAAATACAGATACAAGAATCTACGTCCTAGATACCAACATTCTGCTACACGAACCCCTCGCTTTCCTCTCTTTTAAAGAAAATGACGTTGTTGTCCCCATGACCGTTCTGGAAGAACTGGATTACATTAAAGACAGCAAAAAAGATGTGGCTCGCGATGCCAGGGTATGTATTCGCGCTATGGAGGATTTACTGAGCGAAGCGACCCCGGAAGAAATGATTGCCGGCGTACCCCTTGAAGGTCTCGGCGCTGGCGAAAACCGACCGACGGGAACACTGTCTATTTTTGCTGATCTCAACATGGTCGAAGCGCAGCAAATTTTTACCAGTGACGAAAACGACAATCGCATCATTAATGTTGCACTGCACTTGCAGAAAACCTTCGCACCGAATCAGGTGGTGCTGGTAACCAAAGATTTGAATATGCGTCTGAAGGCTAAAGGGGCCGGGCTGGCGCATGTTGAAGACTACCGTACTGACCAGTTGATAACCGACATCAAATATCTCACGAAAGGTTACCACCAATTTGAAGGAGATTTTTGGACTCAGGTCAAATCGGTAGATAGTCGCACTGAAGGTCGCGATACCATACATACGGTACCTCGTTCACTTCTGCCCGAAGCCTACGTAAACGAGTTTTTACTTGACGAAACCAACCATTTTGCCGGGTTGGTTGAGTCCATGACCAGTGATCACTTTGATATTCTGGATCTTGGGTATGAGCGCTTGATGTCGCGACATGCCTGGGGAATTAATCCAAAAAACATTGGTCAGGCAATGGCGCTGCACTCGCTGTTGGACCCGCACATTGATTTAGTCATCCTGACCGGCCCAGCAGGCAGTGGTAAAACGCTCCTTGCATTGGCAGCGGCGCTGGAAATGGTGGTTGAACGCAACATGTACGACAAGATCATCGTGACCCGGAATACACCGGAGATTGCCGAGTCCATCGGCTTTCTGCCAGGCACCGAAGAAGAGAAAATGGCGCCGTGGCTGGCGGCTATTACCGACTCGTTGGAAGTGCTGCACAAACACGATGAGAACACCAAAGGCTCCATGAACTACATCATGGAAAAAGCCAATATTCAATTCAAGTCGATTAACTTTATGCGGGGGCGCAGTATTCAGAATGCGATTGTTATTCTGGATGAATCGCAAAACCTGACCGCATCTCAGTTGAAGACCATCATCACCCGTTGTGGCGAAGGGACTAAACTGATTTGCAGCGGTAACCTGGCGCAGATAGACAGTAACTACCTTAGCCCGGTGACATCGGGTCTGACTTACTTGGTAGAGAAATTCAAAGACTTCTCAGGCAGTTCAACCATTAACCTTGATGGTGTGGTGCGTTCACGTCTGGCTGACTTTGCGGAAAATCACCTGTAGCAGTAACGCTAAGTCAGTTTAAGGAATTGTCTCCAGAGTGTAATTTCTGGAGGCAAGGCCTTGTCTGGTCGATTTGCTAACCTCTCCCAATTTCAATTGCCCCGGGCCGGTCGGGTCCAGCAAAATGAAGGGCAGTCCCTCGGCGTTAATTGTTTCGTCTGTTGCCAGTGGAGTCATGCTAATAGCAAGCAGAGCATGATCGTGTAGCAAGACCAGTTTCATTGGGTTATTCGGCAAAAACGCGCGAATTAAAGCGGCGGCTAATACGGCTTTGCTGTCGCAATCTCCCTTGTTTTGGTTGAGTATTGCCAGGGGTGGTGAGAAGCCTGAACCATTGCTCGACACCCGGTTTTCCAGTGTGTCATAAGGTATCGCCTGAGCCCAGCTCAGCAACAGGTTGAGGTAAGAACGCGCATTAGACTGCTCATCAACAATGTCATAAAGCGATTGAGCGGCAGGCACCATAGGTAAGACACTTTCCTGAATGTATCTCACGTGGTTGGGCTTCACGGCTTTTTGTTGCAGAGGTGTGGTGTAGTGCTGGTAATAACGCTCCGTTAGATACGACTCCATGGTTTCTTTTTGGGTCTCTTTGAGTGACGCCGTAAGCGCTTCGAGCTGCTCTTCATCTTTGCCTGACAGGGAAAACGACAAGGTGTCGTGCCGTTTCGTCAGCGAAAAGCGGGCCACGCGCGGGTCTATTTGCTGCGCCGCTTTCATTAAGGCAATTTCCACCTCCCGCATGGCTAAACCCGGCTGATAATTTAGTTGTTGTTGCGGCAGCGACTGCAAAGTGTCAGCCGGTAACGTGAAGCTGATTTTACGCGCTTTACCGTCGTGATCTAGCCAGCGGTATTCGTAGCTGGCACCACTGCCCGTACTTTTGCGTTGATAGTGCGTCTGCTCAGCGTAAGGCTGGCTACACAAGATAACCAGACTCAACACTGAGAGTTGAATAAAACGAACCAGCATAGGGGAAGCGCGTATTCCTTATTGTTGAATACGCAAAGTATAGTGGTTTATTGCCAGATAGCGCTAATTAGTGTTCGTTATTCAAACCAGTTGAGCTTTGATTGAAGTGACACCACACAGCCAACAATGATCAATGTGGGCGGTTTCATCTCGCTCAGTTGTGGGTGACTCACAATGGTCGACAACGTTGCGGTCAGCACTTTTTGATCGCTGGTTGTGGCTTTCTGAACCAAGGCGATAGGCGTGTCAGCGCTTAACCCATGTTTGATCAGTTGTTCACAAATAATGGGAAGTCCGGTCAGGCCCATGTAGAACACAATGGTTTGGTTTCCTTGCGCTAAAGCCTGCCAGTTTAAATCAATGGTTCCGTCTTTCAGGTGGCCGGTGGCGAATACCACAGACTGCGCGTGGTCTCTGTGGGTAAGCGGAATACCGGCATAAGCACCCGCACCTGCTGCAGCGGTGATGCCAGGGACTACCTGGAAACTAATCCCGGCAGCAAGTAAGGTTTCGATTTCCTCTCCACCCCGGCCAAAAATAAACGGGTCGCCGCCTTTTAAACGTACTACCCGGTTACCGGCTTTCGCCTGGTCTACCAGAATTTGATTAATGTCTTGCTGAGGCACGGTGTGGTGGCTCTTCGCTTTACCCACGTAAATTTTTTCCGCATCGCGGCGCACCAGCTCCAGGATCTGTGGCGAGACCAAGCGGTCATACACAACAACATCGGCTTTTTGCATTAATCGCAGTGCGCGGAATGTGAGTAAGTCCGGATCACCCGGGCCAGCGCCAACTAAATAAACCTGACCTTCTGTTTGCTTTTGTTCTGACGCATCTTCAAGTGCTGCTAAAAACTTCTGCTCGGCTTTGTCATCATTGCCTTGTGTGACTTCTTCTGCAATATCGCCTTCCAGTACCGACTCCCAGAAATAGCGACGTTCGGTGACCGTCGACAGTGACTGCTTTACTTTCTCTCGGAACCGCTCTGAAAAAGAGCCCAGCTTGCTCAGGTTGGCAGGCAGAATGGACTCCAGTTTTTGACGTAAGTAACGCAGCAATACCGGAGCGTTGCCGCCGCTGCTCATCGCAATAACCAGCGGAGAACGGTCTATGATAGACGGGGTAATAAAGCCGCACAGCGGGGTGTTGTCTACCACGTTTACCAGCATGTTGCGCTGAGTCGCCAGCTTATGAATGTCAGCATTTAACGCTTCGTCACTGGTGGCAACAAAGACCATGCGGCGACTATCCAAATCGCTTTCTTCAAAGGCACGCTCTACAAGTGTAACCTGATCTGATTCTGCCAAATGACGCACCGTCGTGCAGACTTCGGGAGCTACCACAGTAATGTGTGCCGGACTTTTTAGTAAAAGCTCCAGCTTGCGGGCGGCCACCTCACCAGCACCAACAATTAATACTTGCAGTGCCTGGGCATCAATAAAAATCGGAAAATATCGCATAGCAGACTCATCTCACAGTAACTGCATTTAGTTTGCCTGAAATTAATATTGTATAAATGAATTAAAAAATATTTTTCAGATTAAAAAGTTATTATGGCCAGGGTCGACTTTTCGGGACCCGAAACAAAAACCGGCAGGGTGGTTACACGCTGCCGGTTGAGTTTTTAGTTACGAGGCTTGGGGCCTTTCTTACGTGCTGGTGGCTTATCTGACCATTCACGCAGTCCCATGCGCTGACCGGATACCCGGGTATCCTGTAGCGTTTGCTTCACCTCTTTAGGCATACCTTCCGGTAGATCAACGGTGGTAAAGTTGTCGTAAATTTCGATAGCACCAATGTACTTGCTGTCGATACCGGCTTCATTAGCAATAGCGCCAACGATATTGCCTGGTTTTACGCCATGGGTATGACCCACTTCGATGCGATAACGCTGCATACCTTGTTCCGGACGTCGGCTGTCACGCGGTGACTTACGGCGACTATCGCGTCCATCACGACGGTTACGTCCGTCACGTTCCCCACCGCGGCGATCATCATCGCGACGTGGTCGTGGAGCGTGTAGGTCAGGGCGGTCTGACTCTTTTAACAACAGCGGCTCATCGCCTTGCGCTAATTTAATCAGAGCAGCCAATAACACTTCAGGACTTGCTTCGTTTTCTTCAATCAGCATATCCACAATAGGCATCAGGCCTTCCAGACTGTCGTCTTTTGTGGCTTCCATCACGCTTTGTTTAAACTTGCTCAAACGGGTTTCGTTCAGTTCGCTGATCGATGGAATTGGCATCGACTCAATAGACTGACGTGTGGTTTTCTCGATTGCGTGAAGCATGCGCTTTTCACGATGCGAGATAAACAATATAGCGTCGCCGTTACGGCCGGCACGACCGGTACGACCGATACGGTGAACATAGCTCTCGGTATCGTAAGGGATATCAAAGTTAATAACGTGACTGACACGCTCTACGTCCAAACCACGCGCAACAACGTCGGTGGCAACCAGGATATCAATTTTACCCTGCTTCAGGCGGTCAACGGTACGTTCACGCGCAGCCTGAGGAATATCACCATTTAATGGCTCTACATCATAACCACGGGCAGCTAACTTTTCCGCTAGTTCTAGCGTTGCTGTTTTGGTGCGAACAAAGATGATCATACCGTCGAAAGGTTCAACTTCCATGATACGTGTCAGAGCTTCAAGCTTGTGGTGACCGGCCACCTGACAGTAACGCTGGCGAATGGTGCTGGCGGTGCTGACCTTGGATTCAATTTTTACGTGCTTAGGATCATTCAGGTAACGCTGGGTGATCTTTTTGATTGGTCCTGGCATTGTTGCAGAGAACAAAGCTGTCTGACGTTCTTCTGGTGCGTGGCTCAGGATCAATTCAACATCGTCAATGAAGCCCATACGCAGCATTTCATCGGCTTCGTCCAGTACCAGGAACTTCAGTTTATCCAGCTTTAATGTGCCACGTTTAATGTGATCAATTACTCGACCTGGTGTACCCACTACAACCTGCACGCCGCGTTTAAGCTGACGAATTTGATTGTCATAAGACTGGCCGCCGTATATTGGCAATACACGGATTTTTTGTGAAAAGCTTGCGTAGGCCTGGAACGCTTCAGCAACCTGGATGGCCAATTCGCGCGTTGGGGCAAGCACTAGAAGTTGCGGGTAATTGCCTTCTACGTCAAGATTTGCCAGCATAGGCAAAGCGAAAGCAGCGGTTTTCCCGGTACCGGTTTGTGCCTGACCAAGCAGGTCATGGCCTTCCAGTAACAGGGGAATACTTTCAGCTTGAATTGGCGACGGTTTCTCGTAGCCAACTTTCTCAAGGGCCTGTAAGATAGGTTGCGGAAGTTTGAGATCGGTAAAGGTCAGTTCGACGTTTGTGGTCATTAAATTAAAGATCCTGAATAACTCGGACGGGCATAGCAGAAAAGCCAGCGGTATATATAAAGCGCTATTATAGGCCAATAGTAGTGCGGATACCATTATTGTATAGGAAACCGTCTGGTAAATTATAGGGACAGCACTAGGAATCATGAGCAAGGTAAGCACTATGAAGAACAGGTCGTTACATCGCAGGGTACTTATTTCGGCATTAGTTATGGGGCTGAGTGCCACGTCTTTAACAGGCTGCGGGCAGAAAACCAGCGAAGAACATCTACTCGCCGCCCGCCAATTTATTGAAGCCCAGGACACAGAATCGGCGATCCTGGAATTTAAAAACGCGATCCAAAAAAATCCTCAGGATCCGAATCCCCGCTTCGAACTCGGACAACTTTATGCCAATCAGGGCAGTTATGCGGCTGCTGAGAAAGAATTAAATCGTGCATTAGAATTAGGTTATGACGTCGCAGAAGTCATTCCTCTGCTGACCCTGGCCTATCAGGAAACCAATGCGGAAGTCGCTCTGTCGGAGATCGATCACAGTGTGGATGGCCTGACCGCGGTTAAGCGCGCAGAAGTCAGTTTTTATAAACTGGAAGCGTTAATTAAGCTCGAGAAAAAAGCGGAAGCGCGCCAGTTGATCGACGAGATCCGTCAGTTGGACACCAACAGTGTGTTCAAAGGGTTGGCATTAGCGTATGAAAGCATGCTGGATGAACAGTACGAGAAAACGCTAACTCAGGTAGAGGCACTTCGCGAACAGTCACCATTGAATAAAAATGTACTGCAGTTGTTAGCACGCCTGAATTTGTATCTGGAGAAGCCCGATCAGGCGATTGAAGCTTATCAGGCCTATGTAAAAGCGTATCCGGAAGATGCTGAAACCTCGTTTATTTTGTCTGCGTTGTTGATGGACAACAAGCGTTATGACGAAGCAGAACCACTGGTAGATAAATTACTGACCAAGAGCGCAGGCAATCCGCTTCTGAACCAGTACAAAGCGGTTATCGAAGTCAGGGCCGGTGAGTTTGCCAGTGCATTGAAACACGTAGAAACGGCCATTCAGGGCGGAAGAACGGATCCTCTGGCTCGTCTTGTAGGCGGTTACAGTGCCTACCAACTGAAAGACTACGCAGCGGCTACGCGCCATTTATCGATGATTGCATCGAATCTGCCTAAGACCCACCCTGCTTTACGTATGCTGGCCGATAGCCTTTTATATCAAGGCAATAACGAGGAAGCGCTGGATGTACTAAGTCGCGTAGATGGTGATTTCAGTACCGATGCTACCCTGTTTTCTAAAGCGGGCTACAAACTACTTCAAGACGGCAATGTTGTTGATGCACAGACAATGATTGAGCGGTCGGCCGAACTGGCAACTACGGCTGAGGATTTAACCCGAATAGGGGTACTGCAACTTTCATTAAACGATGCAGATGGCATTCTGAATCTGGAAGAAGCGGTGAAAAAAGCGCCCGAGGTGTCAAGTGGTCAACAGACCTTGGCGAATGCTTACATCGCGACCAAGCAATTCGATAAAGCCTTAGGCGTTGCGCAAGAGTGGAAGGAAAAAGAACCCCAAAACCCGGAGCCCTGGCTGACCATTGCGCAGGTGAGCATTTTAAAGAATGACTTTGAGGCGGCAACAAAAGCCATTGAAACTGCCGAGTCACTGGACCCGCAAAACATCAAAGCTAAATTGCAGCGCGTGTCTATTTCGCTAAATCAGAAAAAGGTCGATGAGGCGCTGTCTTATCTGAAGCAGGCTCTGGATATCGAACCGACGCACCAGTCAGCACTGGCCATGTATTACATGATCATGAAACAAGCTGGCAAAGCGAATGAAGGCATTGGTTACATAAAGGAAATAGCCTCGCGTAATCCCGACTCGGTCACGCCTAACATTGTGCTTGCGCGTGTTTTGTTGAGTGAAAATCGCTACGAAGAAGGCTTGAGCGCGATAAACAAAGTCCCGCAAAGCTATGACGTGCCAATGCCTTACTGGGATACCAAAGGCCGCCTGTTGCTTGCGAACAACAAAGTGAATGAAGCCAAAGAGCTGTATTCAGAATGGTTGAAGGTATCGCCAAATAACAAAACGGCAACCCTGGGCCTGGTGATGATCCTGGATGTGCAAAATAAATTTGCAGACGCGTTGGATGTGACCAAGAAATTCCTTGAGAAACGCCCGGATCGCCAAATCGACATCGTAAAATCGTACTTGCACGCCATGCTGCGTCAAATTCGAGAAGCGGAGGCTATTCTTAACAAGCTGACGGCAGAAGAACGGATGCTGCCATTTGTCCGTGGTGTAGAAGCCCGTCTGCAAATTTATCGCGAAGACTACGCGGATGCTGTGCCCAATGCTCTGGCGGCTTATGAGGAAATCCCCAGCACCCGTAATTTGTTAGTCATTATGGCGGCATATGAGTTAACGGGAAATAACGACAAGTCATTCGCGTTATTAAACACGTTTTTGGAAAACAACCCCGACAACCTGCAGGCCAGATTGTTATACGCTGAGCGAATGATTCCGAAAGACCGCAAAGGCGCAATAACCGAATATCGCAAGGTTGTAAAAGATTGGCCGGATAATGCTATTGCGCTGAACAACCTGGCATTTTTGGAGCTGGAAGAAGGCATGTTGAGCGACGCCGAAAAGCACGCTCGTCAGGCACTTAAAGTGATTCCCAATGCGCCTGAAATTGCCGATACCTTAGCGCAGATCCTGGTTGCTCAGGGAGAAATGGAAGACGCTAAAGAGGTATACGACGGTATTGTGGACGACAACGTGCGCAGTGACGAAGTGTTCCTTAACTACGTCGAGTTATTGCTGATGATGGATTTAAAAACGCTGGCAAACAGACGCCTTGGCAGCAGGGTATTTGAAACACAAGAGTCGAAAGCGCGTGTCGCCGAGCTGAAGAAAACCTACAATATTTAATCTAAAAAAAAGCAACGCCCGGTTAAGCCGGGCGTTTTTTTGTGCTGGACATAAACGTTACTTTATTCAGCTTTGTTGTTTATGCTTTGGTCCAATTTCTTTTCCAGTGCAGCCAACTGCTGAGCGATGTCTTTTAACGTAGGCTCGTCCTTGTGCGCTTCACGCCAGGCCTTGGCGTTTTCTTCTTCCATCACGTTAACCACAATACCTATGACCATGTTAAGGAAGGCAAAGGCGGTAAAGAAAATAAAGCTCAGGTAATAGAACCAACTGAGAGGGTAGACCTTCATGGTTTCGTACATAACATCGGTCCAGTCTTCGAAGGTCATTACCCGGAACAAGGTCAGTAGCGAGATAGTGATGTCACCCCAAAGCACCGGGTTGATTTGTTCAAACAGGGTGCTACCTATCGCTGCGTAGATGTAGAAGATGATAAACATCAGCAACATGACATAGCCAAGCTGCGGCAAGGCTTTCATTAGCGATACCAGCAATATGCGTAGTTCAGGGATAATTGAAATCATCCGCAATACCCTGAAAACCCTCACCAGACGCGCAATTAATGCTGTGTCACTATTCTCCAGTGGCAACAGACTCACCAGAACAATAATGGTGTCGAACCAGTTCCAGAAGCTTTTGAAAAAATCGAGTTTTCTTCGTTCGGCTAAAAACCGAATGGTCAGCTCAACCAGAAAAAATGCACTAATAAACCAATCAAGCAGGTTGGTGATCTGGTTAACAGTACTGGGCATGTCGTATGTCTTAGCACCTACTAACAGGGCCGAAAACAGAATGACGCCGATAACAAATAGCTCAAACGCTTTGTTAGAGCGGATTTTTTCAAAACGATTTTGTAGTTGTGAGGCTTGCATAGTTGAAGTGTAAATGTTGAGAATTGTTACTATTTAGGATTATACTTAAGTGTAAATCACTTCCATCAGGAGCAGGCTGTATCATGGACGAGAGCAATAAGAGTTTGCAAGCTAAATTATCCCGTTTGAATCACCAATTAGATAACTACTCTTCCAGCGTTGATGAAATAAAAGCGTTAAAAGTGGTTATGGAAGATATTTTAGAAGACTTGGAATCTCTGTCAGATACTTTCGAAGCACAGCACATAAACTAAAAAGCGCCCAACAGGGCGCTTTTGAAATTAAGCTCCGGCGAAGAATTAATCCGCCGCTTTCATACCTTGTTCTAACAACTCGATATCTTCAGCTTTCAGGTTACCCGCTGCTTGCTTAAGCGTGACCATGGCCTGAATAAAATCGTAACGCGCACCCGACAGGTTGGCGCGAGCGTTGAACAGGTTACGCGTACTGTTTAATACGTCAACGATGGTACGAGTACCAACATCAAAACCTGCTTCAGTGGCTTTTAAGGCACTTTCTGCAGACACAACCGCCTGCTCTAAAGCGCGAATAGTAGAAATAGACGCTTTAACATCGTTAAAGGAGCTGCGCACAGACTGAACTGTTTGACGGTAGGCCAGTTCCAGATCCTGACTTGACGATACGTACAAATCACGCGCGCGGTCAGCCTGAGCCGAGACAGAACCACCTTGATAAATAGGCACATTCACAGACACACCAATGCTTTGGCTGTCGAAGAATGGCGTACTGTTTCTGAAGAAAGGTGACTCCGTAGTGCCTTTAGATGCACCGTAAGACGCACTTAAGCCAACGGTTGGATAGTGACCCGCAGTCGCGATGTCGATATCCATTTTCGCTACGTCCAGAGCCAGACGTTGTGCTAACAGTGTCAGGTTGGCATTTTCAGCAATACTCAACCAGCCATCTACTCTTTCCGGTGTCGGCGCGGTTGCCGTAAAGCGTTCTGTATTCAGAACGTACAAACGGTCGTGATATTTACCCGTGATCACGCGAAGAGCTTCACGCGCCATTTCAATCTGATTTTCTGCTACAATTTCCTGAGCAACGGTACTGTCGTAATTGGCCTGTGCTTCGTGAACATCAGTAATCGCCGTCAGGCCCACTTCAAAGCGCTGTTTAGTTTGTTCCAGCTGACGCTCGATAGCGCGCTTTTCTGCCTGTACAAAGTTGAGGTTATCCTGGGCGCGCAGTACGTTCAGGTAGGCAGTCACGGTGCGAACGATGAGTTCTTGCGTTGCGGCTGCGTACGTGGCGTCGCTTTGTTCGGCGGTAAGTTCTGCGCGATCCAGCCCTAACCAGTTTGAGTGATCATACAATGACATGTTCAAATCGATACCGTAACTGGTTGAGTTACTGTCGATATCAACGTTTACAATGTTGAACCCAGTAGAGCCGTCGTCATTGTCTACCTGGATAGTCTGCGTCGTCTCACGCGATGATTTTGAGTAGCCCAGAGAGCCTGAAACTTGTGGAAGTAATGCAGCACGGCTTAGAGGGATCCCCTGGTAAGCGGCATCACGTTGCGCCTTGGCACGATTTACTACCGGATCGTTTGCAAGGGCTTGTTGATATACTTCCAATAAACTATCGGCTAATACCGGTGTAGTCATCCCGAAACCGAGCATTAGTGATATCAGTGTTTTTTTCATTTGTGCGCCTTCAATCTCAATTGTTTTGCGTATCCAAGGTGTGTTGATGGACTGTTTTTACGGTGGTAAGGTGCAAAAAGTTACTTCGTGTAACGCGCACCTCAACGCCATTGAATACGATTCCATGATCTGTTCCGTACTCTAAGTAAGTCAACGACTAAAAGATACTTATAAGACGTAACAGAGCTTGAGCAAGTGTAACAGAATATGTGTTATGCCCACTCAATGTGTATTACTTAAATTATAAATACACGGATGATCGTAAATGATCAAATTCGTATATTAACCGGTTTACTTAACAAAAGAGAATGCAATGAAAGCGAAAATTCAGCGTTTCAACTCAGCTGACATCGAAATTCTGAATAAAAAGCCGTTATACGAAGGCTTTTTTACCATGATGATGTATGAGTTCCGCCATAAAAAGTATGACGGTAGCTGGAGTGATGTCGTCAGGCGGGAAATGTTTGAACGGGGCCACGCCGTCGCTGTACTGCCTTATGATCCTGAAACAGAAGAATTCGTACTCATTGAGCAGGTCCGTATGGGTGCAATGGCTACCTCTGACACACCCTGGCTCATTGAGGTCATTGCCGGGATTATCGATGAAGGAGAGACTCAGGAGTCAGTATGCCACCGCGAAGCGGCTGAGGAAGCCGGCATAGAATTAACACACCTGTCTAAAGCGCTCAGTTATCTGGCAAGCCCGGGCGGAACAACGGAAAGATTGCATATCTATATGGCCAAAACAGACGCCACTAAAGCGTCAGGCGTACATGGTTTAGCCTATGAATCAGAAGATATTTTAGTGCACCGGGTAGCAGAAAAAGACGCGCGTGAGTGGTTGGAAAACGGCAAAATAGACAACGCGGCGGCCATTATTGCGTTACAATGGTTTTTTATGAATAAACACTCTTTACTGGCGAGCTGGCAATAACGTGGCAACTCCATTGCGTAAATATGTACCCAACCTTCCCACGCTGCAGGCAATCTGCGAGCGTAATTACGTACATTTGTTGTCGATGCTACCAGACTGTGACACTGAAGAGCTGATCTACCGCTTCAGCGCTGGTAAAGGCCTGAGCTATCAAATTCAAATCATCGAATCAGCGCGCTATACCAGTACATTAGCAATAGAGCAGGTGGATGTTGCCACCCCGGACTTCATGAAGCCAGCCATGACAGTGCGCTTGTATCACGATGCCAGAATGGCTGAAGTCACATCAAGTCAGAATGCCGGCGCGCTAGCTCCTTCTTACGAATACCCCAATGCGAAGATGCGCTTGCGCAACGAAAAGCACATGGTGAACTTGTTCCTCACTGAGTGGTTGCATTTTTGTCTTAACCACGATGCCCAGCCTATCGCTCAACCTCAATGACGTTGATTCAAATTTCTGACTGCCATTTACTCGAAAGCCCGGCGCGAAGTGGCTATGGCGATATTAATCCGCTACAGAGTTTAGAAGCCGTACTGAAGACAGTTGTATCACTGGATGTCGACGGAGTGTTAGTAACCGGTGATATTAGCGGCGATGATTCTGAACAAAGTTATCAGCATTTTATTCAGGCTATTAATCAACATTTACCCGATATACCCGTAAAAGTGATTGCCGGTAATCACGACAATAATGCGTTGTTTGATACCTTACTGTCTCCCTGGTTACTCACGCCTGATAACTGCTGGCAACTGGGTGAATGGTGTATTCACGGGCTCGATACGCGCTCAACGGGTACTTTAGGCAAAATAGATGCGATACAACTAGAACAAGTCAGCGCACAAATGCAAAAGCATGCAAACAAACAGCACTTACTGGCAATTCATCACCACCCGGTTGCAACCCAAAGCTGGATGGACAAACACGCCTTACATGGCGTGCCGGAACTGGAACGCTGGCTGACGCAAAACCCGGTGCAGGCTGTTGTGCACGGACACATTCACGCAGAATACCAAGCTAAGTTAGCCAACACGCCAGTGTTGGGCGTGCCGTCGACCTGTTGGCAATGGGCTTTAACCCAGGCGTTTGATCTGGACGAGACGGCACCAGGCTTTCGGGTATTCGATTTATCAACTTCAACATTACACACTGAAATACGGAGAGTGGCATGAGTGCCGTATTGTATTTACACGGATTTTTAAGTTCCCCGCTGTCGGTAAAAGCGCAGCAAACCCGTCGCTATTTGTCTGAACAGTATCCTGACATCGAATTTGTGTGTCCGGAGTTGTCGAATCACCCCGCACAATTGCAGGAACAACTATTAACCTTAATAGCGCAAAACCCTGCGTTAACCCAAGACGGACTAAAAGTGATTGGTAGTTCCATGGGCGGCTACCTGTCGACCTGGTTAATGGAAAAGTTCGGTGGCAAAGCAGCACTGATCAATCCTGCGGTTCGGCCTTTTGAGTTGCTGGCCGGCTATTTGGGCGACCACATTAACCCTTACACCAAAAAGCAGTTTACGCTTCAGCAATCAGACATTGAGCATATTAAGCAGCTCTATGTGCCGGATATTGCTAACCCTGCGCATTTTAAAGTGCTGCTACAAACCGGTGACGAAACATTGGATTACCGGTTAGCAGTAGAACACTATCAGGGCGCAGATGTTGTGGTAGAGGAAGGCGGCGACCACAGCTTCGTCAATTACGATCAGCATTTACCCGCCATTATGGCGTTTTTGTTGTCGGTATAATGACGAAATTGCGCTTATTCTAAGCGCCTGATAACATCGATGAAAACAACGCAGTTTTTCAGCCCGGCTTCTACAGCTAAGCTCAAGCACTGACTAATACAGACACCAGACAACGAAGAACAATCACAACTATGTCGAATCAATATAATTCTGATGCAATTGAGGTGTTAAACGGCCTGGAGCCGGTAAAACGCCGCCCGGGAATGTATACCGATACCGCTCGCCCCAATCACCTGGGACAGGAGGTTATCGACAACAGTGTGGACGAAGCGCTGGCGGGCCACGCATCGAATATCAAAGTGATTCTGCATGAAGACCAGTCGCTGGAAGTGGTTGACGATGGTCGCGGTATGCCCGTAGACATTCACCCCGAAGAACGTATCTCGGGTGTGGAGCTGATCATGACCAAGCTGCACGCGGGTGGTAAGTTTTCAAATAAAAACTACGAGTTTTCCGGTGGTTTGCACGGCGTAGGGATCTCGGTGGTTAACGCCCTCTCTACCCGGGTGGAAGTGACCATTCGACGCGATAGCCAGGTGTATTTCATTGCCTTTGGTGACGGCGATAAAACCGAAGACCTGTCTGTTATTGACACATGCGGACGCCGCAACACAGGTACCAGCGTGCGTTTCTGGCCAGATCCACAGTATTTCGATTCTGCCAAGTTCTCCGTATCGCGCCTGCGCCACAACCTACGTGCAAAAGCTGTGTTGTGTCCGGGATTGCGGATTAAATTTGACGACAAGGTAAACAAAGAAACCCACGAGTGGTTCTACGAAGACGGGTTACAGGATTATCTGTTAAGCGCGGTGAAAGAATTTATTACCGTGCCGGAAGACGTGCCGTTTACCGGTAGCTTTAGCGGAAATGGTGAAGCGGCGGACTGGGCTGTAATGTGGCTGCCTGAAGGCGGTGACCTGGTCACTGAAAGCTACGTTAACCTGATCCCAACGGCGCAGGGCGGAACACATGTCAATGGTTTGCGCCAAGGCTTACTTGAGTCCATGCGGGAATTCTGTGAATTCAGAAACCTTATGCCTCGTGGCGTGAAACTCACCCCCGATGATATCTGGGACCGTTGTACCTATATTCTGTCTACTAAAATGCATGACCCACAGTTTGCCGGGCAAACGAAAGAGCGGTTGTCCTCGCGTCAGGCGTCAGCCTTTGTGTCTGGCGTGGTAAAAGATGCATTTAGTTTGTGGTTAAACCAACATACCGATGTCGCTGAAGCGCTGGCCGAAATGTGTATTAACAATGCACAGCGACGTTTACGTCAGAACAAAAAAGTTGCCCGTAAAAAGGTGACGCAGGGCCCGGCATTGCCGGGTAAGCTTACCGATTGCTCGTCGCAGGATATTAATTACTCTGAACTGTTCCTGGTGGAAGGGGACTCAGCGGGTGGTTCTGCAAAGCAGGCTCGTGACCGTGAATTCCAGGCCATTATGCCGCTGCGCGGTAAAATCCTGAACAGTTGGGAAGTCGACTCCAGTCAGATTCTGGGTTCACAAGAAATTCATGATATCTCGGTAGCGCTGGGCATTGATCCTGACTCAGATGATTTGTCGGGCCTGCGCTACGGTAAAATTTGTATTCTGGCTGATGCCGATTCAGACGGACTGCACATCGCCACACTATTGTGCGCTTTGTTTGTACGCCATTTCCGCACTCTGGTGAATGCTGGTCACGTGTATGTTGCCATGCCGCCACTGTTTCGAATTGACGTGGGCAAGGAAGTCTTTTACGCGCTGGATGAAGCCGAAAAGCAGGGTGTGTTAGACCGTATTGAAGCGGAAAAGCGCAGAGCCAAGGTTAACGTACAACGCTTTAAAGGACTGGGTGAGATGAACCCATTGCAGCTTCGCGAAACGACCATGGATCCGAACACACGTCGTTTGGTACAGCTTACCGCTGACGATGCCGACGACATGTTAGAAATGATGGATATGCTGTTGGCCAAAAAGCGCTCCGGCGACCGCAAACAGTGGCTGGAAAGCAAAGGCAATATGGCAGAGGTGGTGTAACCACCTCACTATCAGGGATGAGCAACGATTTGAAAGCAATTCTATTCGACCACGACGGTACACTGATCAACTCAGAAGCGGTGCACTTTGCCCTCTGGCAACAAGTGCTCCGCCCGTTTCAGGTTGAACTTACCGAACAGTACTACAATGACGTCATGGCCGGTATTCCGGTTCCGCAGAATGCGATTGATGCCGTAAGGGACTTCAAGCTTCCTATTTCTGCTGAAGAATTAGCTGAAAGTAAGCAATTACTTACAAAAGCGCACCTTATGAAAGGCCCTTTCCCTTTAATGCCTGGTGCCGACGATACGCTGAAGCGCTGTAAGGACAAAGGGTTGCGGCTAGCGATTGTCACCGGCGGGAGCCGGTTATCGGTTATGCGCACTATGGAATGCTACGGCTATGAAGACATCATTGAGTGCGTCGTTGCCGTCGAAGATGTGGAGCGTAGTAAACCGGCGCCGGATTGTTATTTAAAAGCCCTGAACGAAATGGGTCTGTCGGCGTCTGAGGCGATGGCAGTTGAAGACACCGAGCATGGCCTCAAAGCGGCAGTTGCGGCAGGGTTGCGTTGTGTTGCTATTCCAACAGCGCAGTCAGAGACGCATGACTTTAGCGCTGCCAGTGCCCAGTATTCGAATCTGTCTGACTGGGTTCGTGCTGAAATAGACTGTTTATAATTCAGAAGCGGAGAGTCGCGCTTACATGTTTCGTCGATTATTTTTAATCATTCTGCTGACGCTGTTGATTGCGATAGCCGGTTTAGCATTTTTAACCCTCGATCAGTCACCTATTGTAACGCGGGAGTCTTCCCGGCAAGTAGACAATGCCGACACGGTTAAGGACCTGCTAAAGCAGTTAAAAAACAGTGTCGAAGACCGCCACGCGCAGCAAAAAGTGCTGATCTCTGAATCGCAATTTGAAAGTCTTATGGGTTTTGCACAACGAGCGTTGCCCGGCTTTCAGGGGGCAGTGGAGATTGATCCGGGTAAAACGGTAATTCAGGCCAGTATGGCGCTGCCTGCGCCGGCAGACAGTTTATTTATCAACCTGACTGCTCAGGTATTTCCTGCCGATGGCGTCGACATTGATTATGTACGCATTGGCAGTTTAATCATCCCCGGCGATACCGCCCTGAATATTGCGGTATGGCTGGTGGATAAATTCACAAAGAGCGATGTTGCAAGCACGGCTGCCAATCAAATTACCCGCGTTACGATGACAGACGCAGAACTTACGCTGGATATGCGCCCGCTGGATGAGCTGTTGGCACAAATTGATGTCGCGCGGGAAAACATCAGCGATGGCGAAGATCCGTTAGGCGAATTGACTACATCGTATCTGGCCTTTTTAGACGATTCTCCGCTGGGGAATTCACCCACGCCGCAAACCATTGCCAAGTATCTTAATCTGGTATTAAGCCGAGCAGCCGCTTTGAGTGATGAGTCTACTGCGGTTATACACAACCAGGCCGCGTTGTTGTCGCTGGCTATTTATCTTGGCGACCACCGAATTTCCCAACTGGTAGGCGCCAGTCATCCCACCCCTGGTGATGTTGCAGAGCCAAGAGCGCCTGCAGTGCTGGCTCAGCGCAATGATTTAGCCAAGCACTTTACAATTTCAGCGGCCATACAAATTCTGTCTCAGCAAAATATGACACTGGCCATTGGTGAGTTTAAAGAGTTAATGGACCGGGCAATGGGGGGCAGTGGATACAGTTTTGTGGACTTGGCTGCCGATATGTCGGGTATGGCATTTGCCCGAGTGGCCAGCGATCCTAACAGCGCGCAACAGGTGCAGGCGATGGCAGAAACGCGACTTCGGGAAAGAGATATCCTGCCGTATATCGGTGGTCTGCCTGAAGGACTCAGTAAAGCAGAATTTCGTCGTCGCTATACCGAAGTGGACAGTCCGGCTTACCGTAAACAGGTAGCCGACATTCAGCAGCGCATCGACAATTTGGCGTTGTACCAGCTAAACACCGGCTCCGGTAATTAGCTGGTCAGCAAAAAAAACAGGCCCCAGAGTTATTTTTGAGAAACGGCCGTAAACTGCCCAAGTGTGGCTAACGCTAGTTCAATTTTCTTTACCAGCGGCACCAGTGCCGCTTTGGCTTCGTCTTCTGGTAAGGTTTTTAACGCTTGCCAATCCTGCGCAATTTCTTCTACATACGGTGAGAAGCGTTTAGCGCGGGTAGTGAAGCCGCTGTCTTCGGCAAAGATCGCCGCAAACTTGCCTTTTTGTTGTTGCTGAAGCTGGTCCAGTCGTGCGTCGGCGTCTACCGCTTTGCGATATAACGTTTGCAGCGTTTCTTGTAATTGCTGATGTACAGAATCCAAGTGAGCGCTCCTGTAAAATTCATTAAAGTTAACTAAAGTGTGGCCGATACAGCCATGAGGTGGGCAATTCTGCCCACTTTTTAACATTGCTACAAGCAAATAAGGAAACTGGTATGGATATTCAAGGTGCAAACGCCTCTGGAACGTCCGGTGCGTCGCTTGAGTTGGCATCGCTGAAACTGGCCAAAGACCAGCAGAAGCAAGATGGTCAGGCTACGCTTCAGTTGCTGGAATCAGCCGCTGACGTACCAAAAACCACATCCGCCAATCCGGCTATCGGCGCCAACATCGATACCTATGCGTGATTAATGGGGCTTTGCTCCAGCGGATGAAGACGTAAGTCGACCGGCGTTTTGCCAGGTTGGCCACCAATTTCGGTAACGAGTTTGGGGACCATAAATCCTGGCTGACGCTTTATTACTTCTGCCATCAGTGCTCTGGCTTCATCCAATGTCATATCAAAATGCGCCGCACCTTGTACTTTGTCGAGCGTATGCAGGTAATAAGGCATGACACCCGCGTCAAACAATGCTTCGTTGAGTGCTTCCTGTGCGTCAGCAGTATCGTTTACACCGCGCAGTAACACGGCCTGATTCAGCAGCGTCACCCCAGCCTGTTTTAGCGTTGCCAGACGGTTAACTAGCTCAGTTGATAACTCATTTGCGTGGTTGACATGTAGCACCAGAATACGTTGCAGAGGGCTGGTGGCGAACCAGTCAAAAAAGGCGCTGTCCAATCGCTCCGGTAGCACAACGGGCAGTCGTGTATGGATCCGCAGGCGTTTGATGTGACTGATGTCGGCAATTTGCCGGGCCATGTCGGCCAAATGTGTGTCTTTCGCCATCAATGGATCGCCGCCGGAAAAAATGACTTCATTGATTTGACTGTTGGCCGCAAGGTAGTCGATATGCGCGGCAAATTCCTGTTTCGACAGGCTGTTATCGCTGTAGGGGAAATGCCTACGGAAACAGTAACGACAGTTTACCGCACAGCCACCTCGCACGATCATAAGTACGCGACTATTATATTTGTGCAGCAGGCCCCGACCGGCGGTATCGTGTTCGCTCAGTGGATCCAATACAAACCCCGGGGGCGTTAAGAACTCTTTGCGGTCAGGCAGAACCTGAAGTAACAACGGATCGTGACGGTTACCTTTTTCCATCAATCGGGCAAAATGACGCGGCACGCGCATGGGAAATAAACGGCGTGCTTCGGCGTCAGCTGCAAAATCGCTGCTGTCGATTTGAAGGTACTGCAGCAATGAAATAGGATCAGTAAAGCTCATGGCCAATTCTTTTTGCCAGTTTTGCTCTACAGTTAAGCGATTTTTTTGTATTATTTGCGCCACTAAAACTAAAACCTATCAGTGTTATTGAGGAATTATGGCTAATTTCAGCACTAACGAGTTCAAAGCGGGCCTGAAAATCATGCTCGACGGCGAGCCATGCAACATTCTAGAAAACGAATATGTTAAGCCGGGTAAAGGCCAGGCGTTTAACCGCGTTAAAATTCGTAAGCTTATTTCTGGCAAAGTGCTGGAAAAAACCTTCCGCTCGGGTGAATCAGTTGAAGGCGCAGACGTAATGGATACGGAACTGGCTTATCTGTACACCGACGGTGAATTCTACCACTTTATGAACAATGAAACATTCGAACAAATCGCTGCTGACGAAAAAGCGGTGGGTGAGAACATTAAGTGGTTGGCAGAAAACGACGTTTGTACCATCACACTGTGGAATGGTTCACCTATTACGGTAACACCACCCAACTTCGTAGAGCTGGAAATCACCGAAACTGACCCTGGCCTGAAAGGCGATACGGCGGGAACCGGCGGTAAGCCTGCTACACTGTCTACCGGTGCGGTAGTTCGTGTACCCTTATTCATTCAAACCGGTGAAGTGATCAAAGTAGACACGCGTACCGGTGAATATGTGTCACGCGCACAAAAATAACTATGTATTGCGCAGGCACCTTGCCTGCGCTTATTCCTGAGCATTCTGCATGTCAAAGCCTGCCTGGCACCCCACTGCATCGTTACAAGCACTTAAAGCACGCGCTGAACTGTATCAGCAAATTCGCCAGTTTTTTGCCAGCCGCAATGTACTGGAAGTCGATACGCCGACGCTGTCTCACGGCACGGTAACCGATGTGCACCTGGATGCCTTTTCCTGTGAATTCAATCACAGCAGTTCAGGTAAACCCGAAACCTTGTATTTGCAGACGTCGCCTGAATTTGCGTTAAAGCGCCTGTTGTCAGCGTATAAAACCTGCATATATCAGTTGGGCAAAGCATATCGGCACGAAGGGCAGGGGCGTTGGCACAATCCCGAATTCACCATGTTGGAGTGGTACCGGGTTGGGTTTGATCACCATGCGCTTATGCAGGAAGTCAGCGACCTGTTGAAGGCGGTCCTTGATGTGCCAGACACAGAAACGTTGAGTTATCAGCAGGCGTTTCTCCAATACCTGTCGCTGGACCCGCTCACGGCAAAAACGGCTGAAATTGCTGCGGTATTTAATCGCTGCAATATCGATTTAAGCGATGACTACCCAATCGACCGCGACGGCATGTTACAACTGCTGTTCAGCTACGAAATAGAGCCGAAAATTGGCCAGCAAGTGCCGTGTTTCATTTACGGCTATCCGGCCTCACAGGCTGCGCTTGCTCAGCTAAACGAACAGGACCCGCGCATTGCTGATCGGTTTGAGGTGTATTACAAAGGCGCCGAACTTGCCAATGGCTTCCACGAATTGCAAAACGCGGAAGAGCAGCGCAAGCGCTTCGAGCAAGACAACCGTTTACGCAACACCTTCCGCTTACCGCCCAAGCCGATTGATGAACATTTCTTAGCTGCGCTCGAGTCTGGCTTACCCGCATGTGCCGGCGTTGCATTAGGCGTAGATCGCTTGCTCATGATCAAACTCGATGCACAACACATTGAAGACGTGCTGGCGTTCCCGGTTGCACGGGCTTAACACGCACCATTTCTTTCGTTTCTCTTTCTTTTTCTTTTTTTATTTCCTGCTGAATAGTGCGTTCTTAGCGGCATTATTGGATTGCTGAACAGGCTGTTTTGGCATGATTTGCCGCATCAGAGCGATAACCCGTAAACAATTGCCGGTGAATGACAGTTGACGATCTGTGTCAAAATTGGGTAATGTTATATTATAACGTCTCAGTCGAGGCGAATGTATTCCAGTATTTAGCACAGAGCAGTCAATGAAGAACAAAACACTTATCGGTTTAGCCGTAATGGCAGCACTCGGTTCACCAGCCGCCATGGCAACGGTTGTAAAAGGCACAGTGAATAATCAGCAAGGCCAACCCGTAAAGGGTGCAGAGGTCCGTATCGAAGGATCTAAGCAGGTGACCTTTACGAACGAACAGGGCCAATACCAGTTTGATAACGTGAAAATTGAGCATATCCACTTGCATGTGTATTCATCAGAGTACGTGCACGGTGATAATGACCTGGGGAATGTGAGTACTGACCAGGTTGTCGACTTTACGCTTACGCCAGTGTCAGTGGAAAACATTGTAGTCACTGCCAGTGTCCTGGGTTCTTCAGTACTCGAATCGGTAACGCCGGTATCGGTGATTGGTCAGGATCAGCTTCGTAAAATACAGGCCGAGACACTGGGCGAAACCTTAAAGAAAACACCCGGCGTTCACAGCACCTATTTTGGACCGGTATCAAGCAGCCCGGTCATTCGTGGTAATGACGGCCCCAGAGTCAAAATTGTTCAAAACAGTCTGGATGTATCTGATGTATCTCGCATTGGTCCGGACCATAACGTCGCAGCCAATAGCAGCAGTGCTACACAAGTTGAAATTTTGCGCGGCCCGGCCACGCTGCAATATGGCAGTGGCGCCATTGGCGGTGTTGTTAACGTCGTTGATCAACGCATTCCTACTGAAGTACCTGCTGAGTTAGAAGGTGAGGTAGAAGCAAACTACGCAACCGTGAACGACGGCAAATATGGCCGCTTTAACCTAAACGGTGGGCAGAACAATTTTGCCTTCCACGTAGACGGATACAGCCGTAAGACGGGAAATGCCGACATCCCAGGTTTTGCCTCGGCAGAACCGGATGAAGATGAAGAGCGCGGTATTCTTGAAAACAGCCAGATGGATACAACCAATATTACGGCGGGTTTATCTCTAATAGACGATGAAGGATATTTTGGTTTTGCGGTAGAAAAGCTGGATAACCTGTATGGCGTTCCAGGGCATCATCACCATCATGAGGAAGAGCATGAAGAAGGTGAAGAAGAAGGCCATGAGGAAGAGGAGCACGAAGAAGAGGGGACTCGTCTGGATGTCGACATGACCCGATATCAGGCGGCGGGTGAATGGTATTCACCTATGGCCGGGCTGAGTACGGTTAAGTTTGCTGCGTCTTATACCGATTACGAGCACGTTGAGTTGGAAGGTGACGAAGTAGGAACGCGTTTCACAAACAAAGGCAGTGATATGCGTTTAACTGCACATCATAAAGACATCGCCGACTGGCATGGTGTGATTGGTGTGCAATATCACAACAGTGACTACACCGCTGACGGGGAAGAAGCGTTCACCCCTCCCACCGAAACCCAGAGTGCGGCAATCTTCCTGATTGAGCAGAAGAAAGTCGGTTCTGCGACCTTCGAATTTGGTGGTCGAATTGAAACCACGGAATACACTGCACAGGACATGGACTTTGAACTGGAAGCCGAAGAGCTGGATCATGACGAACATGATGAAGAACACGAAGGCGAGCATGAAGAAGAGCATGGACATACGTTTTCATTTGATGAATACCGTTTTGTAAGCAGTTCGTTGTCTGCCGGTGTGAACTGGGAATATACCCCGGGCTACTCGTTAGCCGTAACCCTGTCACGTAACGAACGTGCGCCAAGCCAGCAAGAGCTGTTCTCTGCTGGTCAGCATTTGGCTACCCAGACATTTGAAGTTGGCCTTGTATTTGACATGGACGAAGAAGGTGAAGTGAGTGATACGCTTAAACCGGTAAAAGAAGAGGTTAGCACCAACCTGGATGTGACCTTCCGTAAGTTTTCCGGCATGGGCGGATATACGTTCTCATTCTTCTACAACGATGCCAGTGACTATATTTATCAAAGTGCTACCGGGTTGATTGCGTTAAGCGAACACGAAGAGCATGAAGAAGAGGGCGTGGAAGAGGAAGCTGAGCACGAAGAGGAAGGTTTGCCGGTCTATTATTTCCGTCAGGCTGACGCCAAGCTATATGGTTTGGAAGCGGAAGGCTTTATTGATGTTACCAACACTCTGCGTGTCAGCTTATTCGGTGATTACATAAGAGCTAAAATTGATAGTGAAGACTTACCTCGTATTCCTCCGCTGCGTCTTGGCTCAACCCTGAGTTATCAGGATGAAAGCCTGAGTGCTGATGTCTCGATTACCTGGTATGACGAACAAGACAAAGTGGCGTCTTATGAAACCACCACTGACAGCTACACCATGCTGGACGCCTCTGTGGAATATATCATTCCAGGCAATTACGAATGGTCTGTGTATGCACGTGCGAATAACCTGCTGGATGAAGAGGCACGGGTTCACACGTCATTTATCAAAGACCAGGCCCCCTTGCCGGGCAGAAACTTTACAGTAGGTACTCGCTTGGTATTTTAACGGAACGTTTTCCAATAGTTTGGCGGCCCTCGTGCCGCCTTTTTTGTGTCTGAAGCTTACCAATGTGTTGTTAATGTCAGTGATTGCAAAGGTTGTGTAAAGAGGCGAACCACCTTGCTCCTGTAGCGTCTTTACACGTGTACCATACGCGCCGATGCGTTAATTCCGTTTTTTGCAAGGACATTTACATTTATGCACTTCCCGTTAATCAAGACCCTGTTTCGCGCTGCCAGTGCGCTATTTTTAGTGAGTGTTCTCACCGCGTGCGGTGGTTCAGGCAGCAGTGGCAACAGTGATTACACCTACGCTTATTTACACTTCTACAATGGCTCGCCAAATGGGGCTACCGTTTATTTTCGCGAGTTAGATGGCGATGATCTCGGCGCCGCACAGTTTGGTGACAGTAGCTCGCTACTTGCACTGGACTCAGGTGAGTTAGAGTTAGAATTTTACCGTCTTGATTCAGATGATCAGGAAGTGGTGATTGATGAACTTACCGTACAGTTAAAGAAATCATACAAAACGGTTGTCATTATGCGCGGTGACTTCGAATCTCCTACGTTTGAGTCGTACCAGTTTAAGCGTGAGACGTTGGACGAGCACTTCCGTCTGATGGCGACGTCAGTGTTACTCGACGAAACACAGTCCTTTGACTTGTATATGAGTGATGCAGGCGACCCGTTTGAAGCGGCTAACTACTTAGGGACTATCGAGGCGGGTGAACTGACAGAATACACCTACTGGGATGGCGACTCAGACAGTGAAGACTTCAACGAAGATGAATATACCATTTATCTGACTAACCCCGGTGAAACCGACGTTGTATTTGAAACGCCTACGATTAACTTTGCCTACAACACTGAATATGTGCTGCTAATGCGTGATATCTCAGGCGCTATTCAAAATGGTATGGCAATGGATGTATTACTGAACTCCTCTACCGTGTCTGAGGTCACCGACGTCGATGCGTTGTCTCAATACCGTATTTACAATAGCCTGGACAGTGATTCACCTATTACCGTTACCTTTACCGGCGACGACGAAGGAGAGGCCATTACGTTAACTTTGGCTGCGGGTGAAGTAAGTGACTTTACCGAAATCAATTATGGTGATTACCGTATTTCAGCGTCCATTGGCGATACCAGCCTGACAGCATTCAACAACAAGCTGATCACACTCAATCAAAGTGAGAGTAAAGCAATTGTGATTTATGAAAAAGCAGGGGCACTAGCGTCGCTGAGTTTTGTAGAGAGCTCGTTATCACAGGCCTACGACAAGACCATCAACTTTGTAAACCTGGTTGAAGACTACGACGATGTAGACTTTTACCTGGTGCGACACGATGAAACTATCGACACGGCAGAATACAGTGTCCAGAACGTAGAGTTCACTGAAACCGACACTGACGTTGTGCCTGCGGACTACTATGAAATCATTGCTGTGCACGAAGACAACAATGACGAGCAATACTTATTGTATCGCTTGCCACTGACCGGATTCAATGAAGATACAAACTATATTATTACTGTAGAGCCGTCTGACAACGCCTCAGGATATGAAATCGTAGTCGTAGACTAGACGGGACTGACTAAGGGCTGCTGACCTTAATAATGACCTGTAAAATATATCGCCGGGCTAGCCCGGCGATTTTTGTTGTCCAAGAGCATATAAAAACGATAATATACGCGCTCTTATTGATGTTTACACATCTGCCCCCATACTGCTTGGAACAGTGAAATTCCGGCCTGTCTAAGGCTTAACAAGTAGTCTGAACCTTGAAACACAGCACATTTGCTGTGTTAGCCTGCTTTTTTCTTGAATTAGTCAAAAATAATTCAAAATCGAACTACCTTCAGTGAATCTTTTCTGTTATTATTTCGCGCCCTTTTTAGCGGGGTATGGTTTAAAAATGGTCAAAATGGCCGTTTTTAGCACAGTAGGCGACTCGTAAGAGTCATATTAAATAGCGGAGCACTAACATGATCCAAATGCAAACTAACCTGGATGTTGCCGATAACAGCGGCGCTCGCAGGGTTCAGTGTATTAAGGTTCTTGGTGGCTCGCA